>CETH01078682.1_pt1 | contig 27463 bp, 21 predicted proteins | sample 361461 | NCBI WGS metagenome assembly CETH01 (sample SAMEA2622695, study PRJEB7988) | marine metagenome | isolation source: saline water (ENVO:00002010), including
TTTTGGTAACAAAAAACGCATGGCAAACCCCACCGGGAGCAAGACTAAATAGAGATGACACTGCGCGAGCAAAAAACAGTCTTTAGTTCGTCATCTGGGTTAGTTGCTTGAATTTAAGTGTGAACTTAAATCTAGATAAATGACATCTTTAATGACAGAACCCGGCTTACAGATTGCCTAGCAAACTCATCAAATGTTCATGTTTTGTATCTAACATTCTAGACAAAGTGTAAAATCAAATAATAAATTTAGTATTGACTATAGTTTAATATACCCATACTATCCCATGAATTCCCAAATTATGGGGATAAGGGGAGATTTGATGGATTATGTTTTTATCAACTTTCGAAAACAGTTTGGACAAGAAAGGGAGGGTGTCAGTGCCTTCAAGTTATAGAGCTTATTTAAACTCAATGGGTTACAATGGTTTTATAACTTACCCATCATTTAACAATTCAGCTTTAGACGCTTGCGCACAGGACAGGATTGAGAAACTTTCAGAAAGCATAGATTCTCTTGGTCCATTCGAAGATAAACGAGATTATTTCGCTACATCAGTACTGTCAGAAAGTATAAATGTTAATTTTGATAGTGAAGGTAGAGTTTCAATTCCCAAGAAAATGTTAATACATGCTAAAATCAATTCTAGCATTGTTTTTGTTGGTTTGGGTAAAGTTTTTCAGATGTGGAATCCTAAATTATTAGAAAAGTTTAAGTTAACTGCTAAGAAGAAATCTTATTTAAACAGATCAGCTTTAAAGTGGGATAATAAATTTAAAAAGGAGGGCGTATGACAATAAATATTGGTGGTGGAGAATTAAAAGAATTAAAACCTAGAATACTTGTTATGGGAGTAGGTGGCGCCGGAGGAAATGCAATTAATGCAATGATAGAAGATGGAATGCAAGGGGTAGAATTTGTAGCTGTAAACACTGACGCACAAGATTTAAAAGCGAATAAGGCTGATGCAAAAATTCAAATAGGAATGAACTTAACAAAGGGTCTTGGTGCTGGTGCCAAACATGATATAGGACAAGCAGCTGCCGATGAGTCACTTAATGAAATTGTAACTTATTTACAAGGAGCAAATATGGTTTTCATTACAGCTGGAATGGGAGGGGGAACTGGAACTGGTGCTTCACATGTTGTTGCAAGAGCCGCGAAAGAATTAAACATTCTTACAGTTGGGGTGATCACTTTACCTTTTTCATATGAAGGACCTAAAAGAATGAGAAGAGCTACTGAAGGTTGGGAAAGATTAAAAAGACATTTGGATGCATCAATAGTTGTTCCAAACCAGAATCTTTTTAAAATAGCCAATGAGGCGACAACATTTGAAAAATCTTTTTCCTTATCAAATGATGTTTTAAAGCATGGTGTTCGTAGTGTAACTGATTTAATGGTTAGACCAGGTCTTATTAATTTAGATTTTGCCGATGTTGAAACTGTAATGAGTTCTATGGGTAAAGCAATGATGGGAACCGGTGAGGCAGAAGGTGAAAATAGAGCATTGGCAGCAACAGAACTTGCGCTTAATAATCCTTTAATTGATGATTATTCTTTGAAAGGAGCGAAAGGATTACTTGTAAATATTACTGGAGGAGAGGATATTAAATTATTTGAGGTAGACCAAGCAGTTAATAAAATCAGAGCAGAAGTTGATCCTGAAGCTGAACTTATTTTTGGGGCAATAAAAGATGAAAATCTTAATGGTAAAATGAGAGTATCGATTGTAGCTACATCACTTGATGGAGAAACACCAGATAAGAAATCAATAGTTAACATGGTTCACAGAATTCATAATAGAAATCCTGGTTACTCAGAGGATACAAATAAAAATAATTTACCGACTATGCCAGATATTAGTTCAATTCAAGGAGCAACAGCATTAAAGCTGGAAAATGAGATAGAGGAAAATCCTGGTACAATTTTAACACCAAATATTAATATTGAAAATAAAACTCAAGAGAATTTGGATACTCCTGAAGCAGAAGGTGTATCACTTGAGAATGCGTCATATTTTGAGAACGAACTAAACCAATCTAAAACTGAGATACCTGTTTTTGAGAAACATAATCTTGATATTAATGAAGAAAATCGTGACGAAATTACCCCCCAATTATTTTCTGATGAGGACAATTCAAGTACTTCATCAGAAAGTAATGAGCTTGAAAATTCCAGATCAGACGAAGAGGATTTTGAGATACCTGCCTTTTTACGTAAACAAAAATTTTAATTATTTAAAAACAGATGAAAGACCTTTCATCGTTAAAAAAGCTACCCCATTTCCCAGTGATGTTAAGGGAGGTTTTAGAGGTCTGTGATCCCAAAAAAGGTGGGAGTTATATCGATTGTACTTTTGGTTTAGGGTCATATAGCAATTCCATATTATCTTTCCCCAACACTAATGTTATTGCATTTGACAGAGACCCTAGTACAAAAAAATATGCCTCTCCATTAATGAAAAAATATCCTGATAGATTTACATTTTTTAACAAAAAATTTAGTAAATTAGACGAAGTAGTCAAAAAAGAAAATAAAGTAGATTTTATTATCTTTGATCTAGGCCTCTCATCTCTACAATTAAAAAATTTAAGCAGAGGGTTCTCATTTAAATCAAAAGGAAAGGCAGATATGAGGATGGGTTTAAACAAATTTTCAGCACATGAAGTTATAAATAAACTTGATTTTAATGATCTTGCTAGAATTTTGAAAATTTTTGGTGAAGAGAAAGATAGCCGTCGGATTGCTAGAAATGTTGTTAATCAGAGAAAAAAAAAAATAATCTCATCAATTCCTCAACTAATTGAAATAGTTAAGTATAGTAAAAAAAAAGATCTTAAAAAAGGTACCAACATTTCAACAAAAACATTCCAAGCTATTAGAATTTTAGTTAACAATGAAATAACTGAATTGGTTAATGGATTAATAAAAGCCACTAAATTATTAAAAACTGGTGGAAAGATACTTGTAATAACTTTCCATTCAATTGAGGATAGGATTGTTAAATTTTTTTTTTCAAATTATTCAAAAAATAAATCAAGAGGCTCAAGATATTTGCCAGATTTAAAGAATTCTAAAGTACTTTTTGAAAATTATAGTAATAAAATAATTACTCCAACTAAAAATGAAATAGAAATAAACAATCCTTCAAGATCAGCAAAAATGAGATTTGCAGTAAGAAGTGAAGATGAGTTTTTTACTCCAGTTGATTTTAAAAAAAATTTTAATCATTACCTTGATTTGGAAAGTAGTTATGTTTAGCAAAAGACTGGTATTATCTTTAGTTTTATTTTCTATATTAATGGTATTTGCATCAATGATTAAAAATAAATCAAGAAGTATAGAAAAAAAAGTAGAAAAATTAGAAAAAGAAATATCTATTTTAAAAAAGGATAAAAACGATGCACAAATTGATTTTATTTATCTATCCAATCCACAGAAATTACAAAATGAAATTAATTCATTAACAAACAAAAAATATTTAAGTTTCGAAAACTCAAGAATTTTTCTTTCGATAAATCATTTTAAAAAAAATGAATCTAAACAATCAAAGAAAGTAATTAAAAAAGATTAAAATGAATTCAAAAAATAAAAAAAATTTAAATCAAAGAAGTTTTTACTTTAAAGATTATAACTATGTTTCTAATACCAGAGACAACAAAATGAAAATAAATATTAGTGAAGATAGAATATATTTGCTTTTTTTTATTTTTTTTACATTAATTTTTATTTTCTCAATCAAAATAATATTTACATCACTTCAGAATTCTAATTTGAGCAATTCTAAAAATAATTTTTCATATTTTAAACCTATAAGAAGTGATATTGTTGATAGAAATGGCGAGCTTATAGCCAGAAATATAAATGCATATCATGTTGTTATAAAACCAAATTTTATTTCTGATAAAAAAAAATTTATCTTAAAACTAAAACTCTTATATCCAAAACTTGATACAAAATTAATTTATGAAAGAATGAAAAAAGAGAATTATATTTATTTAAAAAGGAATATTACAGAACAAGAAAAACTCGAACTTTGGTCGCTTGGAGAAAAAGGTTTATTTTTTGAGTCTACACAAACAAGAGTTTATCCTCACAAAAACTTATTCAGTCACGTGATTGGTCAAATTGATCTCGATAATAAAGGTATTTCCGGCATAGAAAAATCTTTTGATCAAGAACTAAAATCAAATACCAATCCTATAATAATGTCATTGGACACCAATATTCAATTTTTAATTAGGGACCAACTGATTCAATTTCAAAAAGTTTTTAAAACTATTGGTAGTGCATCTATTTTAATGGATATAAACAATGGTGAAATTATTTCTATGGTTTCTCTACCAGATTTTGACATTAACAAAAGAAAAACAATTAGCGATTTAAATTATATTAATAGAGCCACAAAAGGCGTCTATGAACTTGGTTCAGTTTTCAAAACTTTTACATTAGCAGGAGCATTAAATGAAGGAATATTGGAAACCGATACTCAATTTGAAAATCTTCCACAAAAAATTAGTTGTGCAGGAAAATCTATTGGAGAATATGACAAGAAAATTCCATCGAATCTTACAGCAGAAGAAATTTTGATTAGATCAGGTAATATTGGATCAGTTAGAATAGGACAGAAAATAGGAGAAAAAAAAATGCGGGATTTTTTAGGAACTATTGGGGTAACAAATAAAGTGAAATTTGATATTGAAGAAATAGGAGAACCTATTCCAATTAGATGGGGGAAGTGTAAGCTTGCAACTGCATCTTTTGGTCATGGTATTACCACAACACTTATACAGCTGGCTAAAGGATACTCAATTATATCAAACGGAGGTTTTGATGTGGATCCAACTCTTATAAAAAGAAGTTCACAAGAAATAAAAAAATTAAGAGTTTTAAATGAAGACGTATCTAAAAAAATCAATCCAATTTTGAGAAAAATTGTTACAACAAAAGAGGGTACAGCGAATTTAGCAAATATTGATGGATATGAAGTAGGAGGTAAAACTGGTACAGCACAAAAATCACTCAACGGCATTTATTCAAAAAATAAAATTAATACTTTCGTTGCTGTTTTTCCTATTTCTAAACCCAAGTTTATTTTATTAGTTCTGTTAGACGAACCTAAGCCAAGTAAAGATTATATTTATCATTATAAAGACGGGAGTGGGTGGAAACACAAAGGTACCCCTTATAATACAGCCGGATGGACTTCTGTAGAAATTGCGGGCAAAATTATAGAAAAAATTGGACCTATTTTAGCCATAAATAGAAACGATTTTTACAACAATCATGTTGTTAAAAAATCTAATTAAATACTCAAATTCAAGTTTCAAGAATATTTACATAAGTGGCATTTCTTTTGATAGCAGAAAAACAAAAAAAAATTATATATATGTAGCTATTAAAGGTGAAAAATTTGATGGCAACAAATACATAAACCATGCAATAAATAATGGAGCTATTGCAGTAATTTATTCAGGAAAGGTTAAAAAAAACAACAAAGCAGTTTTTATAAAAGTTAAAAATACTAGAAAAGTCCTAGCTAGAATAAGCACAAGATATTTTAAAAGCAAACCACGAAATATTGTAGCTGTCACAGGAACAAATGGAAAAACTTCCGTTTGTGATTTTTTTAATCAAATATTTTGTTTACAAAATAAAAAGTCAGGATACATAGGAACACTTGGTTTAAAAAATAATAAAATATTAAAAAAAAGAGATCTTACTACACAAGACTCATTAAATTTAAATAAGGATTTAGAAAATTTAAAAAAAAATGGTATCAACAATGTTATAATCGAGGCATCAAGCCACGGGCTCAAACAGAACAGGTTGGATTTTCTCAAAATAAAAACTGGTGTTTTTACCAATTTTAGTCATGATCATTTGGATTATCATAAAAGTATGAAAGATTATTTAAATTCAAAACTAATATTATTTCGCGAATTAATTTTAAAAAATGGAAATGTGATCACAGATACCGATATTATCCAACATAATAAACTAGAAAAAATTAAAAATGAAAGAAAGCTTAAATTTTATAGTATAGGCTCAAAAAGCAATAGTTTTCATATTTTAAATCACAAAATATATAAAGATATCCAAATTTTAGAACTTAAATATAAAAAAAAAATATATAAATTGAAAATTAATCTTTACGGGTCGATTCAAGTTAAAAATTTATTAATGGCAATTTTAGCTGCTAAGACTTGTGGCCTGAATACTGAAATTACATTAAGCAAAATTGATAGAATTAAAAGTATTAGGGGTAGGCTCCAATTAATAAGATCGTTACCTAATCAAGCGAGAGTTTTTTTAGATTATGCGCATACACCAGATGCTTTAGAGCAAGCAATATTATCTCTGAGAGAGCATTTCCAAAAAAAAATTACTATTATTTTTGGTTGTGGTGGTGATAGAGACAAGAGTAAGCGAAAATTAATGGGAATGGTAGCAAAAAAATATTGCGATAAAATTTATATAACTGATGATAATCCCAGAAATGAAAATCCAAGCATAATTAGAAAAAATATTTTAAAAGGACTTAAAGGATCTTTAACAAAAGAAATAAGTAACAGAAAAAAAGCTATAAAATATGCGCTAAAACAATCTCAGCCTAATGAAATAATTTTAATAGCAGGCAAAGGACATGAGAATTATCAAGACTTAGGAAAAAAGAAAATATTTTTTAGCGATACACAAGTAGTTAAGGATTTTAAATTCATTAAAAGAATTAATAGCTATGAAAATAATGAACAAAACAATGCGAATATTTTAAAAAAAGTTTTAAATTTTAAGAAAAACTATTTTTTTAAAAGTATATCTATAAATTCAAAAAAAATAAAAGATAAAAGTTTGTTTGTTGCTATAAAAGGAAAAAACCAAGACGGTCATAATTTTATAAAAGAAGCTTTGTTTAATGGAGCTAATTCTTGTGTTGTTTCAAAAACAAATATGAAAAAATCCAAGACAATCTTAGTAAAAAATACAATGGATTTCCTATATAATCTTGCAAAAGCTAAACGCGAACATTCATCATCCAAATTTATTGGAATAACTGGGAGTTCAGGTAAAACAACTGTCAAAACTATGTTAGGAAAATTACTGAAGAAGTATGGTAGTACTTTTTACTCACCACTATCATACAACAATCATTTTGGAGTTCCTTTGAGCTTATGTAATACAAGTGAAAAAAATGAATTTGCAGTTTTTGAGATTGGAATGAGCAAAAAAAATGAGATTTTCAAACTTTCAAAATTAGTTAAACCACATATTGCAACTATTACAAATATTTCTGAAGCTCACATGGAAAACTTTAAAAATCTAAAAGGAATTGCTAGAGCTAAAAGTGAAATTATCTATAATATAGCCAAAGGAGGAACGGTCGTCCTAAATAGAGATGATAAATTTTTTAATTTTCTTTATAACACGGCTAAAAAAAATAAAATTAAAGTAAAATCTTTCGGTTACTCCCGGGATTCTAATGTAAGATTAATGAGCATAATTAAGAAAAAAACTAACTACTTATTGAATATTAGTTTAGGAGAAAAAAAATTACTTTTGAAAACTAAAAATAGAAATAAAAACTATATTATGAATATCCTATGTTGTTTAACTGTAATAGAAGAATTGAATTTAGGATTTGAAGAAATTAAAAATTTTTTCCAAAAAAACTATCCTTTAAAAGGAAGAGGTAAAATTAATAAAGTAAAAAAATTCAACAAAAAGTTTTTTCTTATAGATGAAAGTTACAATGCAAATCCCTCTTCAGTAAAAACAGCAATAGATAATTTTTCAAATTACAAAAAGAAAAATAAAAAAAAATATTTTCTTTTTGGAGATATGTTAGAACTTGGAAAAAATTCAAACTTTTACCACAGAAAAGTATCTAATCTTATAAATAAAAGTGATATAGATAAAACTTTTGTTTATGGAAAAAAAGCTTGTGAGACTTTTAAATTTTTACGAAGAAATAAAAAGGGTGAAATAATTAACGATTTAAAAACTTTTGATTTTAAAATTTCACAAATTCTCAACAACGGTGACTTTTTAATGATTAAAGGATCAAATGGCACAAAGTTACATGAAGTCTCAAAAAGATTTATAAAAGGAAGATCAAATGCTTTATAGTTTTTTAACTTCATTAATTGACACCTATTCTTATTTAAATGTTTTTAAATATATTACCTTTAGAATCGGTCTATCGATTTTAACCTCTTTAATTATTATATTTTTAATTGGTAATCCTTTAATAAGATATTTTTCAAAAAAACAAATAACTGGACCTATAAGGCAAGATGGTCCCATCGATCATATTGTAAAAAAAAGTGGAACTCCAACTATGGGAGGTTTGATGATATTGATTGGAATCATATCTAGTACATTAATGTGGGCAGATTTGAATAATCTTTATATTTGGGTTGTACTTTTCGTTTGTACTAGTCTTGGTCTATTAGGTTTTGCCGATGATTATTTAAAAATAAAATTTAAAAACTCTTCAGGTATTAATGCAAAACTGAAATTTTCTGGCCAATTGGTGATTTCACTAGTAGCAATATTAATATTAATAAATTTTACAGATCATGAAACTATCTCAAATTTATATCTTCCTTTTCTCAAAAACTTTGCATTTAACATGGGTTGGTTCTTCATTCCATTTGGTGTCTTTGTAATTATAGGTTCCTCAAATGCAGTTAACTTAACCGATGGACTAGACGGTTTAGCTACAGTACCAGTTATGCTTGTTGCTTTATCTTTTTCATTAATTTGTTATTTAGTTGGGAATACAATTTTTTCAAATTATCTTCAAATTCAATACGTACCTGATGTTGGGGAACTATCAATATTTTGTGGTTCAGTAGTTGGTTCGTGTCTTGGTTTTCTTTGGTACAATGCTCCTCCAGCAAAAATATTTATGGGTGACACAGGATCTCTATCATTAGGAGGCTCTATTGCTTCAGTTGCAATAATTGCGAAACATGAAATTGTCCTTGCTATTATTGGTGGTTTATTTGTTTTAGAAACAATTTCGGTAATTATTCAAGTAATATCATTTAAATTAACTGGAAAAAGAGTTTTTATGATGGCGCCTATACATCATCACTTTGAAAAAAAAGGCTGGGCCGAGTCCACAGTGGTAATTAGATTTTGGATAATCGCCATTATTTTAGCTTTGGTAGGTTTGGCCACACTTAAATTGCGTTAAAAAAATTAATGAAAATATCTTTAAATAATTTGCGAAATAAAAGTTTTGCAATCTACGGATTAGGTATTACTGGTCGTTCTATAATAAAATTTTTTAATAAAAATGGTATTAAAAATTATAATATTTGGGACGATAATAATAAAATAAAAAAAAAATATTTCGGAAAAAAAATAAAAAAAAAAAGAAAAGAATTTATAAATTCAATACAATCATCAGATTTTATTTTAGTTAGTCCTGGAATTAATATTAAAAACTCAAAAATGAGAAATATTTTAGAAAAAAACAAAGAAAAAATTATAACAGATCTTGATTTATTTTATTTATCAAATCCTTTTATCAGATCAATAGTAGTTACTGGAACAAACGGTAAGTCTACAACGTGTAAAATTTTAGAGCATATACTAAAAAAGAATAATTTTAATACAGGTATTGGAGGCAATATAGGAAATCCAATTTTAAATTCAAAAATAAAAAGAAAAAGTTTAATGGTTATAGAAGCTTCTTCATTTCAGCTAGCATATTCAAAATTTATAAAACCTAATTATGCATTGTTGCTTAATATAACTAAAGACCATTTAGATTGGCACGGTTCTATGAAAAATTATATTAATTCAAAATTTAAAATTTTTAGACTTCAAAATAAAAATAACTTTGCATTAATAAACAGCAAAAGTTTCATACGTAATTTTAAAAAGAATAAATATTTGAGTATAATAAAATTTGTTAAAATTAAAGAGTATAAAAAAATTAAAAATGAAATAAAAAATGATTATTTAAATTTAGAGGCAAATGATGAAAATATGAGTTTTATTTATACATTATCAAAAATGCTTAAAATAAAAAAGAATTCTTTTATAAAGTCACTTAGTTCCTTTAAAGGTCTCAGTCATAGATATGAAATATTTTATAAAAAAAATAAAAAAACTTTTATTAATGATTCAAAAGCTACAACTTTTGAAGCTACAAAATTTGCATTGAGAAACCGTAATAATATTTTTTGGATAGTTGGAGGGCTTCCAAAAAAAGGGGATAGAATTAGAATTAGTAAACTCAAAAAAAATATAGTTAAAGCCTACATAATTGGTAAAAATAAAAAATACTTTGCAAAATATTTAGATAAAAAAGTTGATTTTTTGTTGGCAGGAAACCTTAAAAAAGCACTGCTTTCAATTTCGGGGGATATAAAAAAATATTCTAAAAAAGAAAATACTATTTTACTAAGTCCAGCATCAGCATCGTATGATCAGTTTAGAAACTTTGAAGATAGGGGAAACCAATTTAAAAAATTGGTTAAAAAATATGCAAGAAAATTTGTCTGAAAATTCGAAATTTAATTTTTTTAAATATAAGAAATATTGGAGAAATGTAGATAAGCAAGTATTAATAAGCTTCTCCCTTTTATTTATTTTGGGTATATTTTTTTCATTTTCATCTACATCTTTTTTGGCTGATGAAAGACTTAATAAAGAGTATTACTTTTTTTTCCAAAAACATCTTATCTATGCATCCTTTTCTTTTTTTGTAATGGTTTTTATTTCACTTTTAAATGTAAGTTTAATAAATAGAACTTCATTAATTATCTTTTTAATTTTTTTTTTAACACTTTTTTTAGTACCAATTATTGGCACAGAGGTAAAAGGAGCAAAAAGATGGTTAGGCTTTTTAGGTTTAAACTTTCAACCAGTTGAATTTATAAAGCCCTTTTTTGTTCTTTTGGTTGCAAAAATTCTAACTTCTAAAAATATTAAGAGTTTGAATTTATCTTATGTTTTGTCTTTTGTTATACTTTTTATAATTAGTATTCTTTTAATAGGACAACCAGATCTTGGGCAGACAATATTGCTTACAGTAACCTGGATCTCTCTAATCTTTATGTCTGGAGTTAATATAATTTTTTTAATTATTTTTTTTATATCAATAATAATATCATTTTTTATATTATTATATTTTGCTGCAGATAAATTTGGTTATATAATTAATAGATTATCTTCATTTGTTGATCCAGGTAAGACAGAAAATTTTCAATCTCAAAAAGCAATAGAAGCTATTAGACAAGGAGGTTTAAAAGGTCACGGTATGGGAGAAGGAATTTTAAAAGAAAGTGTACCCGAGGCTCATACTGATTATATCATAGCAGTTATAAGCGAGGAATTTGGTTCAATCATTTCTGTTTTGATTGTTTCTATTTTTCTTTTTGTTGCATTTAGAGTAATTAAAAAAATAGTAAATTCATCAAATGATTTTTATAGACTTTCTCTCTGCGGTCTTATCTCTATGCTTACTTTCCAGGCCTTTATACATGTAGGAGTGAACGTAAATTTACTTCCAACAACAGGGATGACACTTCCATTTTTAAGTTATGGTGGATCATCTCTATTATCAAGCGGCATTATTGCAGGTATAATTTTAAACTATACTTCTGTAACCGAAAAAAAATAATATGTTTAAATCAAATAAAAAAATAATAATTGCAACAGGAGGGACAGGAGGACACATTTTTCCATCTTTAAGCCTACATGAGAGCTTAAATAAAAAATTTCACATAGAAATCACAACTGACAAAAGAGGCATGAATTATTTAGGAGATAAAACAAATTTGAGAATAAAATTAATAGATTCAAGCCCGTTTTTTAAGAAAAATATTTTGAAAAGTGTAATTAGTTTTTTTAAAATTATTATTGCAACTGTACTTTCAGTTATTTTTCTCTTTAAATCTAAAGCAAAATTAGTTGTTGGCATGGGGGGCTATTCTTCTTTTCCAGTGTGTGTTGCTGCACTTTTATTGGGAAAAAAAATAATCATTTATGAAAATAATCTTGTGCTTGGTAAAACAAATAAAATTTTAATTCCTTTTGCTGAGAAAATACTAGTCTCTACTGATTCTGTTGCGGGTATTAATCCAAGATATAAAAATAAAGTTTTTTTTTCAGGATATTTTTTAAGAAAAAATCTTTTTAATGTTAAAAAAAATGATGGAGATTATAATACAAAAGATCTATCTCTTTTAATTCTTGGTGGAAGTCAATCTGCAAAAATTTTTTCAAAATTGGTACCCGATGTACTAACAGCCTGTAAAAGAGAAAATATAAAATTTAAAATTTACCAACAATGTAGGCTAGATGATGAAAATGATTTGAAAAAGAATTATAAAGAAAACAATTTTAATTTTGAACTTTTTATTTTTTCTTCAGATCTATCAAAATATTATGAAAAAGCCGATATTGCTATAACTCGATCAGGAGCTTCGTCAATTGCAGAATTAACTAATTCTAGAACACCTTTTATTGCGATACCACTTCCAAGCTCTGCAGATAATCATCAACAAGAAAATGCATCTTACTTTGAAAAAAAAGGTTATTGTATTTTGTTAAATGAAAAGGATATTAAACGAAAATTATTTGAAATATTGAAAGATTTAAACAATGATAGAAAAAAATTATTTTTAATGAAAGATAAGATGAAACAACATTCAGATGAAAATTCATCTGATAAGGCTTCCGAATTGATAGAAAGGATTCTAAATGCATAGATCTAATATTGACTCGAAGGAGCTTATTCATTTTGTGGGGATCGGTGGCATTGGTATGAGTGGTTTAGCCCAGGTGATGAGAACTATGGGTTTTAATGTTCAAGGAAGCGATTTAAATAAAAGTAAAAATACCGATAGATGTAAAAAAATTGGTATAAAAATATTCTATGGCCACAACTCAAAAAATATAAAAAAATCAAATTTAATTGTAAAATCATCTGCAATTAAGAATTCTAATCCAGAAATAATAGCTGCAAAAAAAAATAAAATAACAGTTTTAAGTAGATCTGAGATGTTAGCCCATGTAGTTTCCTTAAAAAAAAATATTGTTATAACCGGATCACACGGAAAAACCACTACCACTTCATTAATTTCAAAAATTTTGTCAGAGGCAGGTCTAGACCCAACGATAATAAATGGAGGCATCATCAATTCACTTAACTCAAACGCTAGATTAGGGAGAGGAGAATGGGCAGTTTTAGAAGCAGATGAGTCTGACGGAAGTTTTCTAAATTTCCCGATTAATTACTCTGTGATAACAAATCTAGACAAAGAACATATAGATTTTTATAAAAACTTTAAAAATTTAGAAAATTCATTTGTAAAATTTATTAATAAAACACCTGATGTTGGAAAATGTTTTATATGTTTGGATGATAAAAACTTAAATAAACTAGTTAAAAAAATTAAGAAAAAAAATTATCTTTCATATGGATTTAGTAAAAAGGCCCACTTTCAAATTTTTAACGTAATTTATAGAAGCAATCACTCGTTATTTAGTTTAAAAATTTCATTACCAGGATTAAAAGTTAAAACTATTAAAAATGTGAAATTAAATTTAATTGGAAAACATAATGTTTTAAATTCTACCGCAGCAATAGCACTAAGCCACTATTTAGGTATTAAAGAAAATATTATAAAAAAATCACAAACAAAATTTTCAGGAATTCAAAGAAGATTAACTAAAGTCTTTCAAATAAAAAAAAGAGAGTTTTACGATGATTACGCCCATCATCCAACTGAAATAAAATCTGTTTTAAGTAGCTTCAAAAAAACATCTAAAAATAGGAAAATAGTATCTGTATTTCAACCTCATAGATACTCGAGATTAAAATTGCTCAAAAAAGATTTTGCTGTTTCATTTAAAGACTCAGATTTAGTTATTTTATGTCCAGTTTATTCTGCTGGTGAAACAAAAGATAAAAATTATAATACAACTAATTTTGCAAAATTAATTTCAAAAAAATCTAAAACACAGGTAGTAATTATCAGAGACGAAATAGATCTAAAAAGTTTTTTTATTAAAAACTTAATAGATGATGAAATTGTAATTTGTATGGGGGCAGGATCAATTTCAAAATGGATAAGAGAAATGGTTATATAAATGAATAACTCAATTTATAAAAACGAAAAACTTGCTAAATATAGTTGGTTTAATTTAGGTGGACCAGCTGAAATATTTTTTAAACCAAAGTCAATAGAGGATCTGAAAAATTTTCTTGTAGAGCAAAAAAGTAAAAACAAGAAAATTCATATCTTAGGTGCTGGTTCAAATACCCTTTTTCGTGACTCCGGCTTTGACGGAATAATAATTAGATTAGGTAAAAATTTTTCATTCTGTAAATTGATAGAAAAAAATAAGATAGAAGTTGGGGCAGGAACTCTAGATAAAAAAGTTTCTGATTTTGCCAAAGAAAACAATATACAAGGTTTTGAATTTCTATCATGTATTCCCGGCACCATTGGAGGAGCAATTAAAATGAATAGTGGATGTTATGGTCATGATATATCTCAAATTTTCTACTCACTTAAAGCAATTGATTTAAACGGAAATATTAAAATTTTTAAAAAAGAAGATATAAAGTTTCTTTATAGAGAAATTAATCTCCAAAAGGATCTAATATTTTTAAGTGCTATATTTTTTGGCAAAACATTAAATAAAAACGAAATTCAAGAAAAACAAAATAGCATGATAATTAAAAAAAAAACTAGTCAACCTAGTAAAATTAAAACATGTGGTAGTACTTTCAAAAATCCAAAAGATAAAAAGGCTTGGAAACTTATTGAGTTATCAAACTGTAAAAATTTAAGAATTGGAGGAGCCAGTATTTCTAGTCAGCATTGTAATTTTTTTATCAATGACGGAAGCGCTTCATCTAAAGATATTGAAAATTTAATAGATGAAGTTAAAAAAAAGGTAATGATGAATACTGGTATTGAGTTAGAACTAGAAATTAAAATTGTTGGAAAGAGATAAATTGAAAAAGAAAAAAATTCTTGTAATTTTAGGTGGCAACTCTAAAGAAAGAGAGATTAGTCTAGATACAGGAAATTGCTGTATCAAAGCACTAAAAAAACTTGGACACACTATTAAAAGATTTGATACGAAATATTTATCCTTAGATAAAATTAAAAACACGAATGTAGATTTGGCTTTTAACGCACTTCATGGAAGAGGAGGAGAAGACGGAACAATACAAAGTTTTTTAGAGTTTATTAAAATTCCTTATACTCATTCAGGGGTAATATCCTCAATGATAGCTATGAATAAAAACTTATCTAAAAAGATCTTTATAAAGTCGAAAATTAAAACACCAAATTATTTTTTACTAAATAAAAAAAACTATTACCAAGTGAGTTTGAAAAAACATATTCGTCTCAATAAACTGAAATTCCCAATAGTTGTTAAACCAAATAATGAGGGATCAAGTATTGGAGTAAGAATTTGTAAAACTTTAAAATCTTTAAATACTGAGTTTTTAAAATTGAGCAAACTATATGAAGACTTAATTTTTGAAACATTTATTCCCGGTAAGGAAATACAGGTTGCATTAATGGGGAAAAAAGCAATTGGTGCTATTGAACTTAGACCCAAAAGAAAATTTTATGATTACAAAGCTAAGTACAAAAAATCTTCAGGCACATTACATATAATGCCTGCTCAAATCCCACAGAAAAGTTATAAGAAAGTTTTAAATATTTCACAAAAAGCAGTAAAACTTTTAAATTGCAGAGGAATAACAAGGTGTGATTTTAGATTTTATAATAATCAGTTCTTTCTTTTAGAAGTTAATACTCAGCCTGGTATGACCAATTTATCTTTAGTACCAGAAATTGCGAAATATGCAAAAATATCATTTCCTAAATTAGTTCAATGGATAGTAAATGACTCAAGCATTAATAGATGAAACAAAATAAAATTTTTCTGTGGATTATCTTTTTTCTATTTTTAACAACTTATAATTTTGACTTTACTAATAATTCATTTGCACCAATTTTTAAAATTGAAAATATAGAAATTGAGGGACTAGAGCTTTCAAATGAAAATGAAATAAAAAAAAAATTTAATAAACTAAAGAATAAAAGTATAATTTTTATTGATAATGAGAATTTAAAAAACATTATAAACAATACGGAATTTATAGATAGTTTCACTCTTAAAAAAATTTATCCAAATACAATTAAAATATATATACAGGAGTCAAAACCAATTGCTTTTTTTATAAAAGATAAGAAGAAATATTTCCTTCTCGAAAATGAGAGGGTTGCCATAGTAGACATTAGTCATGAAATTAAAAATTTACCTTTAATAAATGGATTAAATAATGAGGAAAACTTTTTTAATTTTTACTCAAATCTTAAATCAATGAATTTTGTAACTGAATCCATTAAAGAATTTAACTATTTTAAAGTTAATAGATGGGATATTCTTTTAAAGGATGGCAAACTAATAAAATTACCATCAGAAAATTATGAAATTTCAATCAACAAATTTTTATCTATATACGATAAACATAATTTTAAAAGTTTTAAAGTTTTTGACTTTAGAACGGGACAGCAGTTAATTTTAAAATGATTAAAGCTGATAAAGAAAAACTAGTAGTTGAAATTGATAATGATCAAATAAATTATGCAGTTTTCATACTAAATGAAAAATTAAATTACGAAATCTTATTTAAAAAAAATTCAAAAAATGCAGGTTTAGATAAAGGTAAAATTAGTAATTTTATTGAAGCAAAAAATAAAATCAATGATGATCTGGAGGAGATTGAAAAAAAAACAGGAAAAATTTTTGAAAATATATTTGTAATTATTAATCAAACTGAAATATCTAGTACTAATTTTACAGTTTTTAAAAAGCTTGGTGGTTCAAAAGTTGAAAAAAGGGATATCGAATATATTTTGAACGAGGCAAAAAATTCTGTTGCAAATAATCAAAAAAGCAACTCAATTCTTCATATCTTAAATTCAAATTATATTTTAGATAAAACTGCTCAGGAAGGTCCTCCTTTAAATGTTTTTGGAGATCAATTAGGTTTGCATACTACATTTATATCTGTTCCTAAAAACAATCTTAAAAATATCTATTCTCTTTTTGAAAATTGTGATTTGAAAGTACAAAGGGTTATTAGTAAACAATTCGTATTTGGTATAGATTTTTTAAAAAAAAATAATCATTTGAAAAATTTTTTAATTGTTAATTTTGAAAAACAATTAACAAATGTTTCTTTATATGATTCTTCCTCTTTAGTCTCACTAAGAATCATACCTTTTGGTACGAATTCTATTTATAATGATGTGGCACAACTATGCTCATTGAAAATAAATGAAATTGATAACTTATTTAATGAAATAAATTTTAATTCATCTTTAGATAAAGAAAAAAGCTATATAGAAAAAAAATTTTTTACAGAAACTGAATATAAAAAATTAACCCTTAGTTTTGTTAAAGATATAGTGAATGCTAGAATTAAGGAAATGACAAATTATTCCATAAATATGAACAAAGAAGCTAGTTTTATGTTAGACAAGATTTCAAAAATTTATGTCTTTTTTCAGGATGAAAGTATTTATAAAAATTTAGGGGAATTATTTAATAAAAATTTAATTAATTTTTCTAATAAATCTGGCATAGAGTTAATGTCAAATAATGACTTTTCTGCCTTATCAGGCGCTGCTGAATTAATTTTTAAAGGTTGGCACAGAGAAGCTATACCCCTTACAGTTAAAAAAAGGTCAATGATTTCAAGTTTTTTTTCAAGATTCTTTAGAAAACATACTTTGTAGTTTTTCGTAATATTAGTTGTTTTCAAGTAAAAATTTAAATTCTGTATAAATTCCTCATGTGGGAAATAAATCAAAAAACTCTTAAAAACTCAGTTAAATTCTCAGGGATCGGTTTGCACTCTGGTGTAAAAGTTAATGTTAAATTGGAGCCTGCTGATGGAGATCATGGAATAATTTTTATAAGAACTGATTTAAAAAATAACCAAAAAGTAGTCGCAAACTTTAAAAATGTAACGTCAGCGAAACTTTGCACAAAAATAGAAAATAAATTTGGAACGAGTGTTTCAACAATAGAACACTTAATGGCAGCCTTTTATATCTGCGGAGTAGACAATGTGGTTGTAAATCTGGATGGTCCAGAAGTTCCAATTATGGATGGTTCTGCAAAAGATTTTGTTAAATTTATAAACGAAGTTGGCTTAAGAGATTTAAATGAAAAAAGAAAGTTTTTGAAAATTGTAAAAAAATGTGAATTTCAAGAAGATGGTAAATCAATATCTATTGAGCCCATAGAAAATACATTTTCTGTAAGTTTTACACTAAGTTATCAAGACTTATTTATCAAAACTCAATCTAATAGTGTTAACTTCAGTGGAAATGACCTAGAAGAAATTTATACAGCAAGAACATTTTGTTTGTACGAAGATATTGAAAAAATTAAAGCCATTGGCTTGGCTAGAGGAGGATCTCTCGAAAACGCAATCGTAGTTCAAGGAGAGAAGGTTCTTAATAAAGAAGGTTTAAGATGTGAAAAAGAATTTGTTAATCATAAAATTTTAGATTTAGCAGGAGATTTTATGTTATCAGGCATGAGAGTAATAGGTTCAATAAATTGTATTCATGGTGGACACTCTCTAACGAATAAATTTTTAAGAAAAATTATTCAAGAAAAAGATACTTTTGTTGTAATTGAGGGCAAAAGTCATTCAATAAATATTAGAAAAGTCCATCCGGTTCAAAAGAGACTTGTTGTAAACGCTTAAATTTTAACATTATTTTACGCTAGGAGTTTTTTTTGTTATTAATATATCCATGCGTATTTTATTAATTATCATATTATTAATTTTTTTATCTTCGTGCACCAGTCCCTTTGGTAAAAAAGAAAAAACAAAAATTAATGAAAAAATATCTCAGAAAAATGAGATTGATATTACAAATCAAAAAGCAATTACAGTTTATCAAGAAGCATTAAAATCTTTGGAAGAAGGACAACTTTTTTATGCCTCAAAAAAATTTAGTGAAGCAGAAGCTTTGCTTCCACAAACAGAATGGGCTGCAAAGTCTGCACTTATGAGTAGTTATTGCTTATACGCAATAAATTTTTATGATGAGGCAATATCAAATTTAGAAAGATTTATTAAAATGTATCCTGCAGACAAGAATCTTCCTTACGCTCATTATCTTATTGCGATAAGTTATTATGAACAAATTCTTGATGAGAAAAAAGATATTGATCCACTGCTTCTATCTAAAGAAAAAATAGAATTCTTTATAAAAAAATATCCTAATACAGATTACTCGATTGATTTAAAATTTAAGCTTGATCTAATCATAAACCAGTTAGCAGCGAAAGAAATGTCAATTGCAAGATATTATATAGAAAATGAAAAATGGATTGCTGCTATAAATAGATTGAAGGTGATAGTGAAAGATTATGAAAGAACAATTTTCATTGATGAAGCACTACATAGACTCGTAGAAATCTACTATAAAATTGGATTAGAGGAGGAGGCTAATGCGGCTGCTGTTTTACTGGGTTACAATTATAACTCATCTGAATGGTATGAAAAATCCTATAAAGTTTTAAACAAGGATTATAGAATTAAAAAAATTGAAAAAGCCAATAAAGAGGAAGAAGGTTTGGTAAAGAGAATTCTAAAAAAAGTATTATTTATTGATGAGTGATAAAGAAAAAATAATTAAGCTTTATAAGGAAAAAATTAAAAAATTTAAGTTATTTAATAAAGCTTACTTTGAAAAAGACCAACCTATAGTTCAAGATTCAAAATTCGATGAGTTAAAAGTTGAAATTCTTAAATTAGAAAAACAATATTCATATCTTAAGAAAATAGAAAGTATAAGTAATATAATAGGTTTCAAGCCCTCAAAAAAATTTGAAAAAATCAAACATTCTAAACCTATGCTGTCACTCTCAAATGCTTTTGAAAAAAATGACATGATTGATTTTAAAAAAAAAATTAAAAATTTTCTTAATATTGAAAAAGAAATTGAACTATCTTCTGAACCGAAAATTGATGGTATATCTGCATCATTAAGATATGAAAAAGGGAAAATGGTTTATGGATTATCAAGAGGGGACGGTGATTTTGGAGAAAATATAACTGAAAATCTTGCAACTATAGATCAAATACCAAAAAAAATAGTTAATGCACCTGATATTATTGAAATTAGAGGAGAAGTTTATATAGGAAAAAAAGAATTTGAAAAATTAAAAGATAAATTTGCTAACCCCAGAAATGCTGCTGGAGGTTCGTTAAGACAAAAAAATGCAAAAGAAACTGCTAAAATTCCTCTAAAATTTTTTGCTTATGGAATTGGTGAGATCAATCCCAAAATTTTTAAAACACAATCAGATTTATTAAAAAAACTTAAAGACTGGGGTTTTTCAGTAGATCCCAATTGTGCAATTGTGAAATCAATTGAAGAAATTGAAAAAAATCATGCAAATGCTGAGTCTCTTAGGTCCAGCTTAGATTATGATGTGGATGGCATTGTATATAAGGTAAATAATTTAAATTTTCAGGAAAGACTTGGCTCAACATCTAATTCGCCAAGATGGGCAATTGCATATAAATTTTCCTCGGATAAAGCATCTTCAAAAATTAAGGAAATTACTATTCAAGTAGGAAGAACCGGAGCTATAACGCCTGTTGCTAAAATTGATCCTGTTACAGTCGGCGGTGTAGTGGTATCTAATGCAACATTACATAATGAAGATGAAATTATTAGAAAAGATATTAGAGAAGGTGACACTATAACAGTTCAAAGGGCCGGTGACGTAATACCTCAAGTTTTATCAGTAGATAAATCAAAAAGAAAAAAAACTAGCAAAAAATTTGTTTTTCCTAAAACATGTCTATGTGGCTTCTCAACAAAGAAAGAGATTAATTTAACTACAAAAAAAACAGACGCAGTTAGGAGATGTACTAGGGGATATGATTGCGAATATACTGCACGAGAAAAACTTAAACACTTGGTTTCAAAAGATGCATTTAATATCGAGGGATTAGGAAAGAAAGTAATTGATAACTTTTGGGATTTAAAAATTATTAGAACTCCAGCTGATATTTTTTTATTAAATTATAAAAAAATTCAAAAATTAGAAGGATGGGGAGAACTTTCAGTTAAAAATTTAGAAAAAGCAATAAACAATTCAAAAAACATAGTTCTAAATAGATTTATCTATTCTATAGGAATAAGACACATAGGACAGGAAAATGCAAAAATTTTGGGTGATTTTTTTAAAACTGATAAAAAATTCTCTGAGTTATTTAAAACAAGCAGAAGAGTTAATATTTTAAAAAATCTTTATGATTTAGACGGAATTGGGGATACACAAGTAAAATCTATAGAAGATTTTTTTTCAAATGTAAAAAATACTAATATTATACAATCTTTAATTTCTGTTTTGAATATAAAGAATTTTAAAAATATAAATAAACGAGGAAAGCTTAGTAATAAAAATATTATGTTCACTGGTGGATTTGAAAAAATGAGTAGGTCAGAAGCTAAAGCTTTAGCTGAGGAAAATGGAGCAAAAATTCTTGGCTCTGTATCTAAAAAATTGGATTATCTTGTGATTGGAAATTCAAAACCGACTAAGAAGAAAGTTGATAAAGCCAAGGAACTGAATGTAGATTTAATGACAGAGGATAAATGGTATGAATTGCTAAATAGGTGAGCAAGCTTTTGTAAGCTCTCTTTTTTCTTGAAAGTTCATAAATTTAAATAAACTTCTTTTTACTTTTTCATGATATTTATTAAACCACTTTACCTCTTTTTTATTTAAGAATTTTTTATTTATTAAATCTTTTTCAATTGGGGCAATGGTCAGTTCTTCAAATTTATTTTTTTTAATATAAACAAGGTTCTCAATTCTTATTCCAAAAGATCCCTCTTTATAATATCCAGGTTCGTTAGATAAAATCATACCATTTTTTAAATTTATCCTATTATTTTTTGATAGTGATTGAGGACCTTCATGTACATTTAAAAAATAACCAACACCATGTCCGGTCCCGTGAGGGTAATCCAATTTAATTTTTTTTAAAAATTTTCTAGCACTTAAATCGACCTGCGATCCTGTTGAATTTTTTTTAATTTTAAAATTTGAAACAGCAATGTGTCCTTTTAAAACTCGTGTGTAAATTTCTTTTATATAACTTGATTTATTATCTAAAGAAATCGTTCTAGTCACATCAGTAGTTCCAAAAGAATACTGACCTCCAGAGTCAACAAGATATAATTCACCTCTTCTTAAAAACCTGTTTGTCTTATTAGAGGTCTTGTAATGTATAATAGCACTATTTGGCCCCGAGCCAGAAATTGTATTAAAACTGGGAAACTTATAAGATGAATTTTTTTTTCTAAAATTTTCTAATTTTTGTTGTGCTGAGATTTCTGTAATTTTTTTTCTTTTAAAATTTTTCTTTAGCCAGATTAGAAATTTAGTTAATGCTACACCATCAGCTATATGAGTTTTCTTCATATTTTTTATCTCAGTATTATTTTTAATTGATTTTAAAAAATGTATTGGATCTATTTTTTCTATAATTTCATTTTTTCTATTTAATAAATTTTTATAAAAAAAAGAACAAGAAAAATTATCTACCCAAACTCTTTTTCCTGATAAACGACTCAGTATATTTTCAATTTTGCTCTCATCATAATAGTGTATTTGGTTTTTTTTAAGTTTTGTTAGTTTTCTTGGATTTGCAAAAAGATTTAACTCCCCTCTTTTGCTTATTAATAATCTTGCATTTGGAACAGGAGAATAAAAAGAGTCGTGGCCTCTAATATTTAAAATCCATGCTACATTTTCAGGAGCGGTCACAAATAAATAATCAACTTTATTTTTAAAAAGTATATTTTGAACCTGTGTAACTTTTTTTAAGCTGGTTGCACCTGTATTTTTTGAAGAAATTGTAAAGAAAGGTTTTACCGAGCTTACCTTTTTGTTTTGCCAAACTAAATCTACTAGATTTTGTTTGATGGATCTAAGTTTAATATTTTTAATGTTAAAAAAAGAATTTAATTGTTTTTCAGTATGTAACCTTGGGTCAAAACCTATAACAGTTTCCTTCTTAAATTTTAGTACATCCTTAGGAAATTTAACAGGAATTGTAATGACCTTAAATTTTTTTCCTGATTGATTGCGAGCCTGGATTGTATATCTTCCATCCACAAAAAGGTAATTTTTATTTTTTAAAATTATTGCAAATCCAGCTGAACCAGAAAAATTTGAAATATATTTAAGCCTATCGGTAGAAGAACTTACATATTCGTTAAAATATTCATCGTTTTTAGGTATAATATATCCGTCGATTTTATATTTTTTTAATAATTGTTTAAAATTCTTCATAATTTTAGATTAAATAATTATCTTCATTTAAGTAATTTTTTTCTCAGTCTAGCCCATCCCGGACTTCTATACTCTTCATTATCTTCAAGAAGATTATCCTGGTTAAAATCAAAATCATCAGAAACTTCTCTTATAGGTTCTTCATTTTTTTCTATCCCATCTTCTGGTAGCTCATTTATAAATCTCGATGGTAAGCTATCCATCCACTCTCCACGCCACGCTCTCTGTGTTACAAAAGATATGTAGGCATTTTTTTTTGCCCTAGTTATTCCAACATAAGCTAATCTTCTTTCTTCTTCTAAAGCAAAGTCACCTTTTTCCTCTAATGATTTTTGATGTGGGAACAAACCTTCTTCCCACCCAGGTAAAAATACCGTATCAAACTCTAATCCTTTAGCTGCATGCATTGTCATTACATTTACTCTTTCATCGCCCCATTCTTGGTCAATAGAAGTTGCTAACGCAACGTGTTCAAGAAAACCTTGTAAATTATTATAATCATTCATTGCTCTTAGGAGCTCTTTTAAATTTTCTAATCTATTTTCATTTTCTAAATCTTTTTTATTTTTTAACATTGATGAGTATCCCGACTCATCTAAAATTATTTTTAATAAGTCAAAGTGTTTGTTTTTTTTTAAGTCAGATCTCCATTTATAAATTAAATTTATTAAATTATTAATAGAAGATTTTATTTTAGGTTTAAACTGATCCAGTTGAAGTAATTTTATTGCAGAGTCTTCCAAACAAATTTTATTTTTTGAGGAGAATTCATGTAATTGTTTTAAAGTACTTTCTCCCAATCCTCTTCTAGGAGTATTTAAAACTCTTTCAAATGCAAGGTCATCAAATTTTTGATTTACTATTCTTAAGTAACAAATGGCGTCTTTAACTTCTGCTCTTTCATAAAACTTAATACCCCCAATAATTCTATAATTAATACCTACTTTAAGAAATCTTTCTTCAAATTCACGTGTTTGATATATCGCTCTTACAAGTATCGCAATATTGTTTAGGGAATTTTTTTTTTTAATTTCCTCTTCAATAATATCACTTATTCTTGTAGCCTCATCCTTTCCATTTTTATAGCAATTCAATTTTACAGAACTACCTTTTTGACCATCGGTCCAAAGTTTTTTACCTAAACGGTCCTTGTTGTGTGATATTAGAAAAGAAGCTGCGTCTAATATATTTTTAGTGGACCTGTAATTCTGTTCTAATCTAAATATTTTGCAGTTTGTATAAACCTTATCAAAACTTAAGAAATTTTTTATTTCAGCACCTCTCCAGCTATAAATTGATTGATCATCATCTCCCACACAGCATATATTTTTGTTTTCATTTACTATTAAATTTAGCCATTTATTTTGAATAAAATTTGTATCTTGGTATTCATCTACAAGAATATATTTAAAATTATTTGCGTAAATTTTTCTTATATCAGAGTTTTTTTCAAACAATTTTACACAATAAAGAATTAGATCTCCAAAATCGCAGGAATTTAAATCTCTAATTTTATTTTGGTAAATTTTATAAACTTTTAATATTTGGTTTTCAAAAATATCTTTTTTGGATAATTTTACCTCTTCAGGTAGAAGACCTTTATTTTTCCATCGATCAATCAGAGATAATATAAACTGAGGAGAAATCTTTTTTGCATCAATATTTTCTGCCTTACATATATTTTTTATTAATTTTTTTTGATCTTCTGTATCTAAAATGGTAAAATTACTCTTTAATCCAATAGCTTCCGCATGTCTTCTTAGGAACTTCACGCTTATAGAATGAAATGTTCCAAGCCATGAAAGAGAATTTACATTGTTTCCTAAAATTTTAATAACTCTATCCCTCATTTCTTTTGCGGCTTTATTTGTAAAAGTTACGCAGAGTATCTGATTAGGCCATGCTTTTTTTTGATGAACTATATAAGCTAGCCTTGAGGTCAAAACTTTTGTTTTGCCAGAGCCGGCTCCCGCGACAACAAGGTTAGGTCCATCAGTATTAAGAACAGCTTTTTTTTGCTCTTTATTAAGATCTTTTAAAAAATCAATTTCTTGTTCCATAAACAGACACTTTATTTTAAACTATATACTGCTTATAAGACAAGCTAATGAAAACTTCAGCAAGTAAAATTTTGAAGCAGTGGTTTGATAAAAAAAAATTAGATAAAAGAATAATTTTATCAGCTATTATTACTCTCCTTATACTTGTTACACTTATTTTTTTTGGGAGGCCTTATTTTTATAATTTTGATTCTAACAGGATTAGTCTTGAAAAAAGCGTAAATAAAGCATTCAAAATCGATACAAAATTTAAGGGAAAGATATCCTATCAATTTTTTCCATCACCTAGGTTAAAGTTTGAAAATGCTAAATTAATTTTCAATAAAGAAAATAAAGATAATACAACCATTAAAGAATTATTTATTTTAATTTCACCACTTGAACTTGGAAGTATTAAAAATTTTGATTTAAGAAAAATTTTAATTTTAAATCAAAGAATTAAAATTAATACAAATAGTTTTGGTAAATATTTTAAATATTTAACTATTTTAGATAAAAGGAATATTGATCTTAAAAACTGCGAAATTTTTTTTGAAGATAAAAAAAAAGAAGAAGTAAATTTTAATAAAGTAAATTTTAATGAAAAAATTAATAATAAAATGCATTCAATCTCTTTAGATGGTTATTTCTCAGAGAGAAAAATTAAAATTGATTTTAAAGACGAATTTAACAAAAAAAAATTTTTAAAAGCTAAAATCCCTGAAATTGGGGCAACTTTGGATATTTTTTTTGATAAAGAAACTACTCTTGATAAATTAGTAGGAAACCTCAAGTTTGCACTACTAGATAATATTTTAATGTTAAATTTTAATGGTAGAAAAGATTTTGATGTTAAAGAATCGTATTTTAAAAATAAATTTTTAAATTCAAAAGTAGATGGAAAAATAAGATTTAAGGATAATTTTAATTTTGATCTTGCACTTGGTATTAATCAAATTAGTTTAAGAAAATTTCTTTTATACTATTTTTCAAACAAAGATAATGAATATCAAAATATTCAAAGTATTAGTAAAAAATTTAACGGTAAGTTAAATATTTTATCGCAAGGAGCAAATTCTTTTTTTGGAAAAATTAAGAAAACTAAAATGCTAATGAATTTTGAAAATGGAGATTTAAGTGTAAAAAATGGTTTAATTGAATTTTCCAATAATAACTCTTTAAAATTCGACTTTTTAATTACAAGTAAGAACAACGAGTCCCAATTAGATTTTTCACTAGACTTTAATTTACAAAATACTGATAAATTCTTAAACAAATTTGATGTTTACAATTTAAAAGATAAAAAATACAAACTTTTTGCTAATGGAAAGATAAATTTAAATGATAAAAAAATCTTTTTTAAAAATATAATAAAAAACGAAAATGAGAAAGTTAGTCAAGGTGAAATCATTCAAATACAAAAAAATTTTAATAAATTTGTTATAGATAAAAGCGTTATTGATATTTTTGATTTTTTCAAAATTAAAAAATTTGTTAAAGAAACTTCTTTAGAATTTTAAATTAAATTACTTACTCGGTCTTATCATTCTTTTAGGGTTGACTATTTTGTCAAATTCTTTTTCTGTTATTAAACCAGACTTTAAAGCCTCTTCCTTTAATGTGGTTCCATTTTTATGTGCCATTTTTGCAATTTTCCCTGCTTTATCGTATCCTATTTTTGGTGTTAGTGCTGTCACTAGCATTAAAGAATTATCAAGAAGTGATTTTATTCTTTTTGTGTTTGCCTTTAATCCTCTAATACAATAGTTGGCAAATCCTTTTGAGGAGTCAGACATAATGTTTATTGATTGTAAAATATTGTGAATTATTAAAGGTTTGAAAACATTCAATTCAAAATGTCCATGAGAGCCTGCCATTGTAATTCCATTGTGGTTACCAATTACTTTAACACAAACCATTGTTACCGCTTCACATTGTGTTGGATTAACTTTTCCAGGCATTATAGATGAACCAGGTTCGTTTTCTGGTAAAATTAATTCTCCATATCCAGCTCTTGGACC
>CETH01028912.1_pt1 | contig 27447 bp, 30 predicted proteins | sample 361461 | NCBI WGS metagenome assembly CETH01 (sample SAMEA2622695, study PRJEB7988) | marine metagenome | isolation source: saline water (ENVO:00002010), including
TTTTTTTAACAGGGGCTTTTTTTATACATAAAAAATAAAATTAAATTGTTTAAGTTAATATTATAATGTCATTAAGAATTGTTATAGTTGGTGCTGGTCAAGTTGGTTATAATTTATCTAAGTCTTTAGCTAAGGAAGATTACGATATAACTGTTGTCGATATAGATGAAAAAAAATGCCTAAAAGTTAAAAATGCAATAGATGCAAAAGTTGTTTTAGGTAATGGTGCCTCTCAAAGAGTCTTACAGAAAATTGATATGTCAACAATCGATTATTTTTTAGCTTTAACATCTTTAGATGAAATTAATTTAATCGCTTCTAAAACCGCAAAATCTCTTGGTGCAAAAAAAGTTATTGCACGATTAAGGAATACAGAATTTAGTCATAAAGATGCAATTTTATCACCCTCTGATTTTCAGATTGATCATGTGTCTTATCCAGAAAAAGCTGCTCAGCAAGAAATAGAAAAGTTAATTCGAAGAACTTCTGCGGTAGAGGTAATAGGTTTTAATAATGATGAAATAACTTTATTGGGTATTAAATTGGAGAATTCATCGCCTTTAGTGGGTCGTACTGTACGTAATGTTAAATTAGCAAACCCATTTATTAATCATCAAGCAGCAGTTATTTATCGTAACGATTCAAGTTTTGTTCCGCATAATGATACGGTTTATAATAGAAATGATGTTGTTTATTTTGTATCTAGAACAGAAGACGTAGATTCAATTCAACAATTAGCAGGCAAGCCGGCATTTAATGTAAATAATGTTATGATTATAGGTGCTGGTAAAATAGGTAGATTATTAGCTAAATCTTTACAATATGATTACAATTTGAGGTTAATTGAAAAATCTAAACAAAAAGCAGAGAAGTATAATGCATCTTTATCTAATACTTTAATGTTAATTGGAAATGCTTTAGATCCTGAATTTCTTGAATCTGAAAGTATTTATGATATGGATTGCTTAATAGCAGCAACTGAAGATGAACAGACAAATATAATGTGTAGCCTCCTTGCTAAGGACTACGGTGTTAAGCAAGTGATAGTGCATATTTCTACCACTAATTATATTAAACCTATTAGAAGAATGGGTATTGATGCTATCGTTAGTAAAAATTTGTCTGCTGTAAATGAGGTTTTTAAGTTCATACATACAGATCAACAGGAAATAGAAATTTCTAGATTTGAAGATATAGATATGGATTCAATTGAGCTAGAGGTAATGCCTGATTGTAAGTTTTTAAGAAAGAAATATACTTTAAATGATTTGCCTGATAGTATATGTTTAGGTTCTATTATAAGAGATGGTAAAATTATTATACCAAATCAAAAAACAGCTATTAGAGAAAGTGATAAATTATTGATTTTCTTGAAGCCTCAATATATATCTAAGGTTGAAAATATTTTTCAATAAATGTTAAAAGCACGAAATTTAAATATCATAGCTATATTAATGTTTTTTGTAGGTTTATCTATGATCCCTAGTGCTTTATGGTCTTTGTTTGAATCTAGTAGCTATTCTTATTTAGATAGAGACTTTTATGATTTTATTGCAATTTTAAAATCTGCATTTATACCAATCTTTTTTGGAATCTTGTTCTACTTAATTACGAATTATAAACTAAAGGGTAAAAAGAATGATTTAAGGGCAAAAGATGGTTTTGTGATAGTAACATTGGGTTGGGTTGCCATTGCTCTTTTTGGAGCACTTCCATTTTATTTTTCTATTACTCCTTTATCTTTTACTGATGCTTTTTTTGAATCTATGTCTGGTTTAACCACTACAGGAGCTAGTGTTCTAGGTGATTCATCAACATATCAAATTGAAGAGCTATCTAAGGGAATTTTATTCTGGAGAAGCTTTACTCATTTTATAGGAGGTATGGGTATTATAGTTTTTAGTATTGCGATATTGCCTGTTTTAGGTATAGGCGGAGTGCAACTTTTCCGTGCTGAAGTAGCTGGTCCTGTAGCAGAAAAAATAACACCTAGGATTAAGCAAACAGCCAAGCTTTTATGGGGTATATATGTTGGCTTTGTATTATTACAAACATTGATTTTAAAGTTTGAAGGAATGTCATGGTTTGATGCATTATGTCATGCATTTGGCACTATGGCAACTGGAGGTTTTTCTACTAAAAATGCGAGTATAGCTGCGTTTGATTCATCTATTATAGAGGTTACAATTATTATTTTTATGTTTATTGCAGCAACTAGTTTTTCTCTTCATTATTTATTTTTAGCTAAACGTAAATTTGATTATTTTAAAGATGAGGAATTTAAAATATATTTTTTTATTATTTGTTTAGTATCCATTATTTTGTTTCTTGATATAAATTTTAATGGCTTGTATAAATGGCAGTTAGCATCTATTAAAGATTCTTTATTTACAACTACGTCATTAATTACAACTACAGGATTTGGCACAGTGGATTTTGAAACATTTCCCAATATATCTAAAATGTGTATATTTTTTCTCTTTTTTATAGGAGGCACAGCAGGCTCTACTACGGGAGGAATAAAAATTATAAGAACATTATTGATTTTAAAGTATTTATCTTATGAGCTTAAAAAATTAATTCATCCTCAAGGGGTCTATTCAATAAAGATAGGAGGAGATGTTGTCCCTGACAGTGTTGTGAAAAATACATTAGGGTTTTATTTATTTTATATTTTTATTTTTGTAATCGCTTCTATTTTATTTGCTTGTTTCGGATCTGATGTTATTACTTCTTTAACTGCAGCTGCTTCATCTCTTGGTAATATAGGTCCAGGTTTAGGAAATATAGGTCCTACTGATAGCTGGGGGCATTTGCCATCTGGAGCAAAGTGGATGTCTTCATTTTGTATGCTTTTGGGTAGATTAGAAATTTTTACAGTAATGGTATTATTTAGTAAATCATTTTGGAGGATATAACAATGGGTTTCATAGTAGAAAATACTGATTACAATGCTAAAACAGATGAAGTAGATTTAAAATTATATAGAGAATCTTTTAATTCTAGTTGTACTCTTTTAATTATTATTAATAGAGAAAAATATTTAAATGCAATTAGTCCAAGTATTTTGCAAGAACTTGTAGATATCTTTAATTATTTCGAAAAAGAAAATAGTGTAAAATCTATAATTTTGACAGGTAAAGGAGATAAAGCTTTTATAGCAGGAGCAGATATAAAAGCAATGTCAAAATATTCACCAGAAGAAGCTTTAGGTTATTCTAGGAATGGACAAATTTTAGTTGAATTTATTATAAACTATAAAAAGCCTGTTATTGCAGCAGTTAATGGATATGCTTTAGGTGGAGGCTGTGAAATTGCAACGGCTTGTCACATTAGATATGCTTCAAATAATGCTATATTTGGTCAGCCTGAAGTAAAATTAGGAATTATAGCAGGTTGGGGAGGTACTCAAAATTTACCAAGATTAATTGGTCAATCTAATGCTTTAGATTTATTAGTAAGTGGAAGAACTATTAATGCAAATGAGGCTTATCGTATGGGATTGATTAATTCTATATTTGATCAAGATAAGTTGATTGATAAAGTTCTGAAAATAGCAATGGTAATAAATCGAAATTCATCTAATGCTATTACTAATACATTGTCTTCTATATCTAATAATATTGTTGCTAATTATGAAAATGAAGCTCAGTTATTTAAAGAGTCATTTGAGCATAATGATTCAAAAATAGGTCTTGAAGCCTTTCTGAATAAAGAAAAGCCTAAATTTTAATTTTAGATTTAATGTCAGATCATAAAAATATACGAAATTTTTGTATTATTGCCCATATAGATCATGGAAAGTCTACATTAGCAGATAGAATGCTAGAATTGACAAATACTATCGATCCAAAAAGCTCAGATTCTCAAGTCTTGGATGATATGGATTTAGAGAAAGAAAGAGGTATTACGATTAAATCTCATCCAATCCAGATGGAAATTAATCATTTGGGTAATAGTTATATCTTTAACTTAATAGATACTCCTGGTCATGTTGATTTTACTTATGAAGTTTCTAGGAGTATGGCTGCTTGCGAGGGTGCTTTATTGCTTATTGATTCAACTCAAGGTGTTGAAGCTCAAACGGTATCAAATACATATCTTGCTATTGATTCAAATTTAGAAATTATTCCTATACTTAATAAAATTGATATGAATAATTCAAATGTTCCTGAAACAAAAGATCAGGTTCGTGAACTATTAGGGGTTGATGATAGTGAAATTTTATCTATAAGTGCAAAATCAGGAGAGGGCGTTGATGCATTATTCTCTGAGATCATTGATAGAATACCTCCTCCCAAAGAAAGTAAAGATGATAAGCTTAGGGGGTTGATTTTTGATTCTTATTTTGATCAATATAGAGGAGTTGTTATATATATAAAAGTTATTAGTGGCCAAGTAAAAAAAGGTTCTTTAATAAAGTTTTTCAAATATGATGATTTTTGTGAGGTTGTAGATACAGGTATATTAAAAATAAAGAAAGAATCTACAGGTATATTAAAAGCAGGGGATGTTGGTTATGTCGTATTAAATATAAAGGATGTTTCTAAAATTAAAGTTGGTGATACTATTACTGAAAAAGATAATCCAGTATCAAACCCCTTAGAAGGTTATAAACCTATTAAACCAATGGTTTTTAGTGGGCTTTATCCTGTTGATTCTAATGATTTTGAAGAATTGCGTTTAAGCTTAGATAAATTAAAATTAAATGATTCTTCTTTAAGTTATGAGGCTAATACTTCTTTGGCTCTTGGTTTTGGCTTTAGATGCGGATTTTTAGGTCCGCTACATATGGAAATTATACAGGAAAGACTTGAAAGAGAGTTTAACCTAAATTTAATATCTACATCTCCAAATGTAATTTATAATGTAGTCTTAAAAAATGGAGAAAATGTCAAGGTGAGTAATCCTTCAGATATGCCTTCTCCACAAGATATAGAAACAATTTTTGAGCCTTGCATAAAAGCTGAAATTATAACGCCTAAAGAGTTTATTGGATCTATTATGAATTTATGTACTGGTCATAGAGGTGTTTATTTATCTACAAATTATTTATCAACTGAAAAAGTTCAAATGGTTTTTGAAATGCCTCTAGCTGAGATTATATTCGACTTTTTTGAAAAGTTGAAATCTTTGACAAAAGGTTATGCCTCCCTTGATTATGAACTTATAGATGATAGTCCTGCTAAGCTTATTAAATTAGATATAAAAGTATCAGGAGATGTAGTGGATGCTTTGAGTATTATCGTCCATTTTGATCATGCTTATAATCAGGGTTCTAAGTTGTGTAAAAGATTAAAGAAAGAGATTCATCGCCAACAATTTGAAATACCCATACAGGCAGTGATAGGTAATAAAGTTATTGCTAGAGAAACTGTTAAGGCCTTAAGAAAAAATGTTACGGCTAAGTGTTACGGTGGAGATATATCAAGGAAGAGAAAGCTTTTAGAAAAACAAAAAAAAGGCAAGAAAAGAATGAAACAAATTGGTAATGTTGAAATACCTCAATCTGCATTCTTGGCTATTTTAAAAAGCGATAATGACGGTTAAAAAAGAAAATTATTTTTCTAATACTAAAAATATATTAGTTAGCCTAGTATTCATATTCCCATTTGTCCTTATTTATGAGATTATTTGTTTTTTTTATTTTCGTTCTGAAAGTTATCAAATAAGAAATTCTGCTGATGTAATTATAAGAGATTTTTTTAATTTATTTGGTATATTTTCTAATGAAGTATATGCTATAGTGTTATTTGCAATATTATTATTTATTTATTTTATAAGTAAAACTGAAAATAAAAATATTACTATTAATTATAAGTATCTAATATTGATGTTTTTTGAAGGTATTCTATTTGGTTTTTTATTATTGCTGCTCCTGAATGATTTTTCTATATTTACTAATTACAATATTCCGTACTTAGATAATTTACTTTTAAATTTATATTTATGTATAGGAGCAGGAATATGGGAAGAAATATTGTTTAGATTTTTCCTTTTTTCTTTTTTTTATAAGTTTGCAAATAAATTATTTAATCAGAAAGAAATTTTATCTCTTTTTTTATCTATAACATTCTCATCATTTTTATTTTCTATGTTCCATTATATCGGTAATAATGCAGATGTCTTTCATTTTAATACCTTCTTTATAAGAATGGTAGGGGGATTCTTTTTATCGACTTTATATTATTGCAGGGGATTTGGCATAGCTGTGATTGCTCATATAAGTTATGATTTTATTTTAGTTTCATTACCCGTAATTTATAGTACTTAAATATGTATCCAATATTATTCGAATATAAAACTTTGCAAATATCCACATATGGATTAATGCTTATGATAGCATTTTTGGTATGCAACTATTTACTAAGAAGGTATCTTGAGAGTATTAATGAGGATCCCCAGCAGGGTGATGATATTATATTTTATGCTGCTTTTGGAGGTATTGTAGGCTCTAAGGTTTATTATCTGATTGAAAGAGCTGTATTGTATTCTGATTATTCAAATATTGATGGTATAATGAATTTTTTTAGAGGTATTATAAGTTTAGATACTTCATTGATATTTTTAGGTATAAATCAATTTGGGTCTGGATTGGTTTTCCTTGGTGGCTTAATAGGTGGAATGTTATCCGTAACTTATTATATAAAAAAGAATAATTTAAAATGGCTGACTGTAGCAGATTGGGTAGCCCCTTATTTAGCTCTAGGACATGCTATAGGGAGGATAGGTTGTTTCTTGGTTGGTGATTGTTATGGTACATATTGCACTTTGCCATGGGCTGTAACATTTACACAGGGCCTTCCACCAAGTACTTTTGAGAGTTTTGAATACAATTATCCGTATGTTTTTAATAGTGAAGGCTTCCAATCTTTGTATAATGTAGGGGATGCTATTTATGTTCATCCTACTCAGTTATATGAGTCGATTCTTTACACCATCATATTCTTTTATTTATTTAAAATCAGGAAAACTAATAGTATAAACGGATTAATTATTTTAGAATATTTATTTTTAGCTGGCTTATCCAGATTCCTTATTGAGTTTTTAAGGTTGAATCCTTCTTATGCTTTGGGTTTATCTGGTGCCCAGTTTATATCTTTATTTATGGTTATTATTTCAACATATTATATGTATTCATTTAGGCAAAAGGCGTAACAATGGAATCTATCCATTGCATTATATGCAATTCTAGTAAATCTTCTGATTATTTGGGCTTTCAAGATACTTTAAATAATGATAATATATTTAATTTAGTAAAATGTAAATGTGGCTTAATATTTTTGAATCCCAGACCAGATAGCGTTGAAATATCTAAGTATTACAATGAAGCATATTTGCCTCATACGAATGAAAGAAAAAAAATGTTTGATAGAGTTTATGCTTTTATTCAGAAATTTACATTTAAGTGGAAGCTAAAGATAATTGAAAGATATTCAGGAAAATTTAATAGCGTTTTAGATATAGGCGGTGGCTCAGGTACTTTTTGTAAATATTTACAAAATAAAAATAAATTAGCTACGAATTATGATCCTTATTATGACAAAGCAGATAGTAAAGATTTTAATGATAATGTTGATAGCTATGATTTGATAACATTATGGCATTCTTTAGAGCATATGCATGATATTGACAGTATCTTTTCTGATATTAATCTAAAATTGAAGGAAAATGGTTTGTTGTATATAGCCGTTCCAAATTATTTAGCATATGAAAGGTCATATTTTGGTGTTTCTTGGGCGGCTTATGATATCCCTAGACATTTGTATCATTTTAAACCTGAAACAATTGCAAAGTTGTTAAATAAGTATAATTTTGAGATTGTTAATTATCATTCAATGATACAGGATACATTTTTTAATATTTTTTTATCTAAAAAATCTAATATTCTAAAAAAAATTTATGTTTTATTCGTAAGTATTTTGGTAATTATTTTTAATAAAGAAAGATCATCATCATTATTATATATATGCAAAAAAAAATAATTTTTATATTATTGATGTTGTTTGCTTCCTGCAATAGATTACCCGAATCTAAAGGGGAATTTAATGAAATCGTTATAATCTCTTCAGATATCGATAAGAAAATTTATTTAGATGATGTAAATCAATTACTTGGAGGGCATATAAACACACCATCTGAAGAGTCTAAATATATACTTAAGTGGATAGATGAAGATAAGTTCCAGTATTATCTAGGATATAAGAATATATTGTTTTTGAATTTAACAGATCCTGCAGATTCCACGATAGATAATTTAGTAGATAAGTTTAGAGTTACATATGACATGGACATATTTACATTAAATGATGTATATGCTGAAAATCAAAATTTATTTATTTTTTCATCTGATAACTATTTAGACTTTAAAAATGATATAGCTCAACATGGTGATTGGATTATAGATAATATAGATGAACAAATAAATAAAAGTCTTAGTAAGTATATTTATAGAAATGGAAATAATGAGGAAATAGAACTATTGTTAAATAATCATTTTAATATAAATTCATCAATACAGAATGATTTTTTGATTGTAAAGGATAAGTTGTCAACAGATGATTTTATATGGATAGGTAGAGGTTATCCTTACAGATGGCTTTGTTTTGATAGAATTGAAAATATTAACGAGCTTGATTTGTGGGAATTCTTTAAATTATCAGTCTCTGAACATATGCCAAATGTAGTAATTAAGGATTATTATAAGAGTATTTCATATGAATCAGATAATTTTATTAGGATACAAGGACTGTACGAAGAAAAGCAGTCTGATACAGGTGGACCGTTTATTGTTTATGCTAAGTTTAACTCTTTAGATAAAACAGCATTACTGGTTAGCGGTTTTGTTAATAATCCTGGAAAGCCTAAAATAAGGCTTTTAAAAGAATTAGAAATACAGATTTTAAATAGTTTAGATGGTAATAGATAAATGAGAAAAATAATTTTAATTTTAATATTAATATTGTGGGGATGTGGCTCTTCATCAATTAATTCTAATCAAATCCCAGTAGCTCCTGAATGGTGGAAAAGGGGTTCATCTTCTTATGATTATTTTTATGGTTATGGACAGAATCATGTAAAAGAATATCAAGGTCGGATAGGTGCTATTGTATATGCTTTAAATGATATAATTGATCAATATAATTTAGTATTATTATCAGGAAAAAATTCAAAAATAGGTGGTGGATTAAAATTATCATATGCATTTAAAAATGATTCAGTTCCTTATTTATTAACTAGTAATGGTGAGTTTTCGCTTGAGCATGTAATAAGCTCACAAGACTATGGTATCGATGGAGGTATTATCGAATATGCTACTAGGCAACAACTTCAATTTAGGTATAAATCTTATAAAGTTTGTGAAATTGAGTATGATTTATCAGTGCAAGAAAATTCTGGAGGAGGAGTGGAATATTTTTCTGAATTTCAATTATTATCTATTAAAGGTGCTAATGGATATAGAGCAGTAGGTGAATATGGCTCTGAGTGTTACAATGATGAATGCGAAGAATATGATAGCTTTGTAAGTGAGGGGGTATTGAATTTAGAATATTGTTCAGTTGAATCTTTTGTAAAGGACTTGAAGAGTGCAGGATTTTTTATAGTAGAAGAATACATAGATGGTCGCTATTATGCGCAATTAGGAATTGATATAAATTATTTTAATGCAGAAAACTTAAAAGGAGAAGAAAATGAAAAATAAAGTTGCAATATTACTAGGTAGTAAAACTGATTTGCCTTTAATTGAACCATCAATGCCATATTATGAGCATTTTGGTATTGAGGCTGAGGTTCATGTTATGTCAGCTCATAGAAATCCTAAGGATGTAGGAAAATTCGCATCTGAGGCTAGGGATAATGGTTATAGTATATTAGTAGGGTCTGCAGGCATGTCTGCTCATCTAGCAGGTGCATTAAAGGCACATTCAACATTACCGGTTGTGGGGATACCTCTACCAGGTGGCATGATGGATGGTTTGGATTCATTATTATCAACTGTAAATATGCCTAAAGGCGTTCCTGTAGCTACAGTGTCTATGGGTAAAGCAGGTGCTATTAATGCAGCTGTTTTATGTGCTGAAATTTTTTCTTTAAATGATGCAAGCTTGGTTACAAAATTAGCTGAATTTAAAGATAATGGATGCATGTTATAAAAATGAAAAAAATCCTTATAACCGGATCTTCTGGCTTATTAGGGCAAAAAATAACAGATAAGCTTAGTGGTTTATTTAATGTTTTATCTCTATCTAAGGTTGGGTCAGATAACTGTTTAGATATTACAAGTAAAGATGCAGTGCATAATACTTTTAAGGAATTTAAGCCTGATATTGTTATTAATTGTGCTGCATTTACCAATGTAGATAAGTCTGAAACAGAAAAATCTTTAGCTAGGGATGTTAATGTTAAAGGTTTAACCAATATAATAAGTTCGCTACCTGTTAATTCAAAAATTATACATATTTCAACTGACTATGTATTTGATGGGGAATCAGGTGATTATAAAGAAGATGATATGAAATTGCCTATCAATTACTATGGAAAAACAAAATTAGAGGCTGATAATTTATTAATGGGCTCTAATTGTAATTATTTAATAATTAGACCTAATGTACTATATTCATACGATAATGTTTTTAATCAATCATCTAAAGATAATTATAGTCAACATTTTTTATCTTGGTTAATTTACTCATTATCTAATAATGATTGTGTAAAAGTTGTTGATGATCAAATTAGTAACCCCGTTTATATCCCTGATTTAGTAGACGTTATTACTACGTCTGTGCTTGTTGATTACTCAGGAGTTTCTCATTATGGTAGTGAAGATGTATTGAGTCGTTACGAATTTGCAACCAAGGTATGCAATATCTTTGGTTTTGATTCTGGTAAGGTTTTAGCTATAAAATCAGATGAATTAAATCAAATTGCCTTAAGGCCTAAAAAATCATCTTTGGACTGCAGTAAAATTGTTCAGGATTTAAATATAGATTTATATCCAACGGATTATAGCCTTAATAGGATTTATTCAAAGCGATGAAGATTTTAGTTATTATACCAACATACAATGAGTCAAAAACAATTGAAAAAATTGTTCATAGAATATTTTCGATTAATAAAAATTATAATATTTTAATTGTTGATGATGCTTCACCAGATGGTACACGTTTAATAGTAGAACAGATGCAAAAAGAAAATCCTGGTTTATTTCTTTTGAATAGGGAAAAGAAGGAGGGTATAGGGACGGCATATTGCGCTGGTTTTAAATGGGCCATTGATAAAAAATATGAAAAAGTCGTTCAGATTGATGCAGACTTATCCCATAATCCGGATGATATACCTGTTTTAATTGAACATTCTGAGAAATATGATTTAGTTATTGGTAGTAGGTATAAAAAGGGCATTAATGTTGTAAATTGGCCCCTTAGAAGATTATTCCTTAGCTATTTTGCTAATATGTATTCTAAAATTATCACAGGCTTGCCTATTAAAGATTCAACAGGGGGTTTCAAATGTTTCAATATTGATGTTCTGAAGTCTATAGATTTGGATAATATTAAATCATCGGGTTATTCCTTTCAGATTGAAATGAATTTTATATCATGGGTTAAAGGCTATAGTATAGAGGAAATACCAATAATATTTTGTGATAGAACGGTAGGGGAATCAAAGATGTCTAAAAAAATTATTATTGAAGCTGTTTATATGGTCCCATTGCTACGAGTTAAAAAACTATTTGGTGTTATTAAATGATTTCAATTATTATTATTAATTATAATGTTTTAGATCATTTAAAATCATGTATAAAGAGTATATATAATAGTGATATTAAATCTGAATTTGAAATTATTGTTATCGATAATAATTCACCAGAACCAATTGATTTTCCTAATGATAAAGATAATTTTAGGATTATTCAGTTTGATAAGAATTTAGGTTTTGCTAAAGCTGTGAATTATGCTATTGATAAATCTTCTGGATCTGAGATTTTATTATTAAATCCAGATACCTTGGTTCACAAAAATACAATACAGGTTTTATCTGATTATATTGTGGATAATCATGATGTTGGAGTTGTTGGCTGTAAAGTTGTTTTTTCATCAGGAAAATATCAATTATCTTCAAAAAGACATTTTCCTACAATAGGAATCGTTTTAACTAAATTTTTTAAGCTTGATAAACTGTTTCCTCGTAATAAGTATTTTGGTAAGTATAATTATAGTTATTTAGATGATAATGAATTGGCTTATGTTGATTCAATTAGTGGCGCTTGTATGATGTTTAGAAAAGAAGTTTTTGAAGATATAGGTTCATTTGATGAAAGTTTTTTCTTGTATTTTGAAGATACTGATTTTTGTTATAGAGCATTAAAAAAACAATATAAAGTTGTATATAATCCTTATTGTAAAATTGTACATTATAAGCGAGAAAGTTTTAAAAATTCTACTCTTAGCGTTAATTTAGAATTTTATAAATCAATGTATGTTTTTTATAATAAATATATTGATGATTATAAAAATAATTTTTTTATTAAATTTTTATTTAAGTATATTTTGTTGTTTTATATAAAACTATTGGGAAGAAAGTGATTTTATGAGTGAGTATATTCTTGATTTTGAATTACCATTAAAAAAAATTGAAGATAAAATTGAATCATTAAAAAAATCTTCTATATCGACTGGTATTGATGTTTCATCTAGCGTTGAAGAGTTGGAAAAAAGTCTTTTAAGTGAAAAGCATAGAATCTATTCAGGTTTATCTAGGTGGGAGAAGCTTGAGCTCGCCAGGCATCCTAATCGGCCATATAGTAGTGATTATATAAAATTAATGACTGATAATTGGATAGAACTTCATGGTGATCGTAAATATGCGGATGATACATCTATTATTTGTGGTATTGGTGAGATTGATTCAAACAGTGTTATGATTATTGCTCAAGAAAAAGGTAGAGGTACTAAGGAGAAGCTAAAAAGAAATTTTGGGATGACTCGGCCTGAGGGGTATCGTAAGGCTCTAAGGTTAATGAAGCTTGCAGAAAAATTTAATATACCTGTATTAACATTAATAGATACTCCAGGTGCTTATCCTGGAATTGGCGCAGAAGAGAGGGGGCAGGCGGAGGCGATCGCTAAAAATATTTTTGAAATGTCTATTCTTGAAACTCCAATTATATCTATAGTTATTGGAGAGGGTGCATCAGGAGGTGCTTTGGCTATAGGTGTTGCCGATAGACTTATCTGCTTGGAAAATACTTGGTTTTCTGTGATTTCTCCCGAAGGTTGTGCATCAATATTATTTAGAGACTCTTCTAAGTCAAAAATTGCTGCAGATGCTATGAAAGTTTCATCAGATGATCTATTTGATATGGGCATAGCCGATGATATAATTAAAGAACCATTAGGTGGAGCAAACAATGATTATAGAAGGTCTGCTGAATATGTAAAAGAAAAGTTTTTGTCAACTTTAGAAGAATTAAATTCTTTAAGCAAAGAAGAGTTGATTGAGCAAAGAATTAATAAGTATGATAAAATGGGAAAATGGGTAGGTGAAAATGAGTAAAATTGGTACAAATATAGAAGAGAATGATAAAATAAAATCCAATCATACTACTTTTTCAAAAATGATTGGCAATATGAATAAATTAACAGAAGCCATTAATAAAGGTGGTGGAAAAATTGCTTATGAAAGGCAGCATTCAAAAGGTAGGCTTACAGTTAGAGAAAGAATTGATAGCTTAATTGATCCAGATACTGTGTTTTTTGAAATAGGAAAATTTGCAGCACATAATATGTATAAAGAATACGGTTCTGTCCCTGCAGCTGGAGTGGTTACAGGCATTGGAAAGGTATCTAGTCAAGAATGTATGATTATAGCCAATGATGCTACAGTTAAAGCAGGTGCTTATTTTGAAATCTCTTTAAAAAAGACATTAAGGGCTCAACAGATAGCATTAGAAAGTTCTATTCCTATTGTTTATTTAGTTGATTCTGCAGGTGTATTTCTCCCATTGCAAGATCAGGTTTTTCCAGATGAAAATCATTTTGGTAAAATATTTTATAATAATGCGATTATATCATCAAAAGGAATACCTCAAATCGCTTGCGTTATGGGTCCATGTGTTGCAGGAGGAGCTTATTTGCCGGTAATGTGTGATAAATATATTATTGTTGAAGGTGCCAGTATGTTTTTAGCAGGTCCAGCACTTGTTAAAGCAGCTATTGGTCAAGATGTTGATGAGGAGACTTTAGGTGGTGCGAATACCCATACAGCTATAAGTGGAACGGCTGACTATAAAGAGAAAGATGATTATGCAGCTTTAGATAGGATTAGAAAAGTTATAGAAAGTATTAATTTTATTTCTCCAACTATATTTAAGAAAAAGAATGAGGTAGAAGAACCGTTGTATGATAAACAAGATTTGTTGAAGTTGATTGATCCTAGTTTAAATCAGATGTATGATATGCGTGAGGTTATTGCTCGTATTGTAGATGGTAGTGATTTTGATGAATATAAAAAAGATTATGGGCAGACTTTGATATGTGGTCATGCTAAAATAGGTGGATACAATGTTGGTATTATTGCGAATCAGAAAATTGTGATTAAAGGTGAAGAAGGGCAGATTCAGCTTGGAGGTGTTATTTATAATGATTCCTCAGATAAAGCAGCTCGATTTGTTATGAATTGTAATCAAGATAATGTACCATTGCTGTTTATACATGATGTTAATGGCTTTATGATAGGGAAGCATTCAGAATGGTCTGGCATTGCTAAGGATGGTGCAAAACTTGTTAATGCTGTATCTAATTGTAAGGTGCCAAAAATTTCATTGGTTGTAGGAGGCAGTTATGGTGCGGGAAATTATGCAATGTCAGGCAGAGCATATAATCCTAGATTTTTATTCGCATGGCCATCTGCTAAAATTGCGGTTATGGGTGGTGAGCAGGCTGCTAAAGTTTTATATAATATAAAGATATCTAAGCTTGGCAATATATCTGATGAAGAGAAAAAGAAAATTTATGATAGTATTAAGAATAAATATGATAAGCAGTCGGATATTCTTTATGGTGCAGCAAGAATGTGGGTGGATGAAGTTATAAATCCTTTGGATACTCGTTATGCAATTATTCGCTCTTTAGATGTTATATCTAATCAAAATCATATAGAAGAAACTAATTATGGAGTTCTTCAAGTATAATGAAAAGTATTAGAATCGCAAACGGTCAAGGTTTTTGGGGTGATAGTATTGATGCACCTGTTAATTTGATTAATTATGGTAAAATAGATTATTTAACCCTTGATTATCTCGCAGAGGTTACTATGTCTATCATGCAGCGTCAAAAAAAGAAAGATCCAGAAAATGGAGGTTATGCTACAGACTTTGTTAAGCTAATAGATTCTACTATTCATGAAATTTTAAAGAATAATATTAAGATTATAGCTAATGCTGGGGGAGTTAATCCTATTGCATGTAAAAGAGAATTGTTAAAAATTGCAAAGAAGAATAATATTGATTTAAAAATTGCTATTGTTTCTGGAGATGATATTTATGGTAGTATTAATTCAATTATTGAGGATGGCCATACTCTAGATAATCTATATACAGGTGAAAGTATTCATTCTATAATAGATAATATTTATTCTGCTAATGTTTATATAGATAGTTTCAGTGTTGCTGATGCGCTTAGTTTAGGTGCAGATATTGTTTTATGTGGTAGAATTTCTGATCCTGGGCTTGTTGTTGCTCCCTGTATACATGAGTTTGGTTGGCCTAGAGATGATTATGATAGGCTTGCTTCTGCTACTGTTGCTGGTCATATTGTTGAGTGTGGAGCTCAGTGTACTGGAGGAAATTTCTCTAAATGGATGGATGTTGAAGGGTTTGATGATATCGGTTATCCTATTGCTGTTGTTAATGAAGATGGTTCATTTAAGATAGAGAAGCCTGAGGGTACAGGTGGTGTTATTAATAAATTTACAGTATCTGAGCAGATACTTTATGAGTTAGGTAATCCTAAAAAGTATATTTCACCTGATGTTTGTGTTGATTTTACAAGTTTTTTACTTGATGATTCCGGTAATAACTCAGTTGGTGTTAGTGGAGTTAAAGGTTTTCCACCGACAGAAACCTTTAAGGTCTCCGTATCATATTTTGATGGGTATAAAGCTTCTGGGCAATTAACTATATCCGGTCCTAATGCTGTTGCTAAAGCAGAGAAGTCTGCAGAAATAATATGGAAGAAGATGGATAATCTTGGTATATCTTTTGATAAAAAATCAACTGAGTTTTTAGGTTTATCATCATGTCATAAATCTTTAGCTGTTATGCCTGATGTGGTTAATGAGGTTGTTTTAAGGTTAGGTGTTAAATCATTTGATAAGTCTGCTGTTTCTAGATTTACTAAAGAAATAGCTCCGCTTATAACTGCTGGTCCTCCGGGTGTTACTGGTTTTGCAGAGGGGAGGCCTAGAGTTAGAGAAGTTGTTTCATACTGGCCTGCTTTAATCGATAAGAAAATTATAAAAACAAAGGCGGATGTGTAATGGCTAGAATATTAAGCGATATGGCGTATGCTCGATCCGGGGATAAGGGTCCTAATGTTAATGTTGGTATTGTCTTTGAGAGGGAAGAAGATTATTTGAAGGCTGTAGATTTTTTAACCTCCAGTGTTGTTAAGTCTTATTTTGGTGATATGGTTAAGGGTGATGTTGTTAGGTATGAATTGCCTAACCTGAATTCTTTGAATTTTATTTTAAATGATAGTTTGGAAGGTGGGGGTAGCGAGACTTTGATAAATGATGCTCAAGGTAAGACTTTTGGTCAAGCTATTTTAATGATGAAAGTTGATTTTTAAATGAGTAAAATTGACTTTAAAATTGAAGATAATGTATTTCTTATATCGCTTTCAAATAATTCTGTAAATTCTATATCTATAAGCATGTTACGCGATTTACATAAAGTTTTAAATGATATTAATTTAGATGAAATTAGGGCTGTAGTTTTTGTTTCTAGTCAAAAACATTTTTGCGCTGGCGCAGACCTTAAAGAGAGGTCTGGTTTTTCAAAAAAAGAGACCTTGGGTTTTCTTGATTCTTTAAATGATCTCTACTTTAAAATAGAATCTTTAGAGGTTCCTACGATAGCTGTTGTTAATGGCGCATGTATGGGCGGCGGTCTTGAACTTGCTTTGTCCTGTGATTTTAGAATAGGTTTAGATGACTCTGTTTACAGTTTTCCGGAAACTTCTATAGGTATAATACCTGGAGCAGGAGGGACTCAGAGGATGACATCTCTTATAGGCCTTTCTAAGGCAATGGAATGGATATTTACAGCAGATAAGTATTCTTGCGATAGGGCTTTAGCTGATGGGGTTATAGACTATCTTGTTTCATCTGATAAGATAGATATCTTTTTGAATGATTTTGTATCCTCTATTGTAAAAAATGCCCCAATTGCTCTTAGAGCTGCAAAGAATTCTATTAACTCTGCTTTTATTGATGTTGGTTATAAGACTGAAAGAGAACAATATCTAAAAACCTTAAATTCAAAAGATAGGGATGAGGGTCTCGCCTCATTTAGAGATAAAAGAAGTCCTGATTGGAAAAATAAGTAGTTTTTCTCCTCTATAAATAATAATACTTGTTAAATATTGTTAAAAAGTAATATATTTTAACACAATGGAAAAAAAGTCTTCAAAACAGGTTATTAAATCTATACGGCTGCCTGATAAAATTTGGCATTACCTAAAAAAGAATGCAGATAAAAATTACAGGTCTTTAAATAGTCAGTTGTTGAAAATAATCGAAGATTGGCTTGTTGACCATGATTTTATAAATGATAACGAAAGAACAAAAAGCGATTAGTATTATGTTAAGAACGGTAATAATTAATTCATTTGCACTTTTTACAAGTATTTTGCTTGCCTTTCTTTATGAAAGCAGGGGGGATATGCCAAGTTTAATAAATCTAATTTATAACAATGCAGTTGTTTTGCTCTTTGTTTTTGTAATATCGTCTATATCTCTTTATTTATATGATAAAGATCAGGACTATAGCAAGAATCCAAAAAATAAAATTTCTTTATCGTTATTTAAGGTTATTTCAAAATTTATACATATAACGACAATTATTATTGTTTGTGATAGTATATTGATAGATAATTTTATGGGTTTAGAATTTCATGATAATAACTTCTTTAGCTATATAGGTATAAGTGTATCAGCTGTAGCTATTTCATTATTTATCTCATCAAAGGTTACCTTGGGTAAGAATTATAGTCCATGCTATGATCAGAGAAAGCCAAAAAATATAACATCTTCAGGTCTTTATAAATATGTTAGGCATCCAATATACAGTGCTAATATATTGCTTTTAATTGGCACGTTTATCATATCAGGTTCATATTTAATGCTAATTAATATCTTTCTTTTATCATTATTCTACGCTATATCGGCTTATAGAGAAGAAAAATACTTAATTAATAATTTTGATTACTATAATAAATATTCTAAGAAAACGGGTATGTTTTTGCCAAAATATAGAAAATAATGGAAATATACCCTTATATTGATACCAGTATAATCAAAGATTACGAGAGTCAGGCGATTCATTTTGCCTTATCTGGCAAAAGGTCATTCCCGAATAAAATTGAAATTGATGTAACGGGCAGCAGTAGATCAAAATCATCTATTTGCTTTAATGTGCTTCCAGGTAAAAGTGTAAAAGAAGATATTATCGTTAAGAAATATATTTTAAAAGAGCGCTCTATAGAAGCTATATTTGATAGAAGATATTATTCTGAAATGGCTCAAAGTCCTGATCATTTAATATTTTTATCAACACTGGTTCATCTTCAGAAAATGATTTATATCTACTTGTGTTACGAGTTTGGCTTATCTATGAAGCTTGAGGAAAACGAGAAGCTTAAAATATGGCCAACAAATATCAATATCAATATGCCTAAAATGATTACAAAAAACGAAGATATTTCTCAAATTATCAATATTAAAAACCTTCGTAAAGCAGGTCCTAAAACCTACTTTGGTAAATGCGAGTCATCCATTGATGATATCGTTACGATTTCAGCGGATGCGCTTGTTTATGTCATATAGGGTTTATCTAACAGAAAGATACTATATTAAAACTAGCTTGTTTGTAATTTTCCACCTTTAACACTTGCTTCCTTGCTCTTCCATCCACTTACTATAACTACTTCACTTGGATTAGTTAGAGCAATGCATGCGTAATTAGAATTTTCTTTTTCTATACTAAATGAAAGAAATCTTTTTTCATTTTCTTCCTGCCAGTTTTCCATTTTTTTATATAAATTTTTCATACTAGTAGCGCTAAACCATAGTATGTTTTTTTTATTATCATCTTTATTCATTTTATCTCCTTTTTTAATATTTATATAGCTCTTATTTGTTTATTTGCTAAATTACTAACTGTATGGATAATACTTTATATAAATATAATGCGTTTTTTAGCAGAGAGATAATAAATATATATCATTCATGGATAAATATCAATAAATCGCTCTATCTTAAGTACTATAATTTGGTAGGGGTTATATTGATGTCTCTTCTTATTCCGTTTGATTTTATTCTTTATGGTAATAATAATATCTATACAGAGTACAGAGTTATTTATATCATAGTGATTCTTTTAAACTTTCTTTATATACAAATGAATCAACAAAAATTATTTGAATCAAAGCAAGAATATAGGATTCATTATAATCTACTTTTACCTGGCATTTTATTTAATTTGTTATATGTTTATTACTTCTATGTCACACCATCTGAGAATTACAGTCTTATTCTGCTAGCCAATTTCATTACAATCCTAACAACAACAATGTTTGCTATGAAATTTTGGAAAGAGCAGTATGCTATTAATATTATATCTATTCTTATTATTATTCCATGCATTGCTTTAGATCTAAAGGGGAGTTTATATTTAATAGGTTTTCATTTTTTATCATTTGCAGCTGCCTATATTTATAGAAGGCAATTTATTATTTCTATGTATGACAGGTATTGCAGTACAGCATCATTAGTACCAAAGAATGTTGCAAAATATATTGCAATGACAGATGGTATTATAGATCTAGATAAGGTTTTTAGGCCTTCTAAAAGATTTACGGTTTGTTTAAGTTCAGATTGGAGGGATTTTCAAAAGATATTCTCTTCAAATAAACCTGAGTTTATTGAAAACTTATTTCAGGAATTTTATAATGAGGTTTTTATACATTTAGATAGTGTCTTCCCAGAGGGTAACTATTACGCAGATTGGACTGCAGATGAACTTTTTATAATATTTTTTAGTAATGATGATAATGATAAAGATTTGATGGCAAAGTCATTGGAATTTGCACATATATATGCAACAGAGGTTTTTACAAAAATAAATTCTATTCTAGATATTAATCTTCAGTATGACATAGGAATGTCATCAGGTGTGGGCCTGTTAGGGCTTCAGGGGCCTGAAAAGCTAAAGAAAACAACGATTACAGGTGAATCTGCAGGAAAAGCAAAACGTCTTGAATCTGAGGCAAAAAAATTAAGAAAAGATGATTCTATGCAAAATCCTATATTGGTTATAGACGAAACTCTTTATAAACAGGTTGATCATAAGGTTTTCTTTAATGAGGATTTCATTAAATTAAAAGGAACCATAAAAGACATAGAAGATGAAGTTATTTATAAGTGGACTGAAAATAATTTAAATAATGGGGGATAGTATGAAGAAGATTTTATTATTATTTATTTTTTCAATATGTATTACTCAAAATCCTATAGAAACACGAGAATATAGGTTCTATAAAAATAGGGATGTAAATGAAATAAATGTATTTGATTTAATTAAAGAGTCAGATGGGTTATTTGAGATAAAGTTGATTAAGATAAATCAGTTAAAATATGAAAATAAAAGAAGAAAGCTTGTTTCTGGCTGTGAACTTGAGTTTGATATTGAATCAAATGTAAGTAAGTCTACCATTAAATTGTGTGGTGATTATCTCCAATCAAATAATGATTTAATTATTGATAGAAATAATTATGGTCTTGTGGCTAGTAGTAATATTGTTTTTAATATCGATAAACTGAAGTATTTAGAGGGTGAATTTATTTTTAGAATATCAGGTGAATATAAAAGCAGTCAAGCAAAATTTAATAAGGCAGATAATGGTATATTGCGTGAATGGTATGATAATGGGCAGTTATATTTAGAATTCACAATGACCAATGGGATAAAAAATGGCGTTTGTAAAAAATGGTATGATAATGGTCAAATTCAAATTGTTTATAATTACATTAAGGGCAAGTTAAATGGCAATCAGAAAAAATGGTTTTCTAATGGAAATTTACGCGCAGAATGGAATTATCTAAATGATCAATTACATGGTATATCAACAGAATGGAATGCTGATGGTAGCATAAAATCAAAAAGACAATATCAAAATGGGCAGTTGATAAAAGAGTTATAATTTATGCTTTCTCTTAAGTAAAACATTTACAAGCTTCATATCTCTAAAAAATACCCAGACACCTATATTAAGTGACCCAATCACAAGATTGAATAATGAATTAGCATAAGCGTATATAAGCATATTGTATAATCCTATAACTAAATTAATAAGTATTGCAAATTTTAAAATTTCTAATCTTTCATGGTTCTTCATAATAACCTCCCTTGTTTGCTTACAAAGTAAAGTATTTGATAATCAATAAAATAGAGCTGCGTCACATTTTCCTATGATTTTTAATTTATGTGAACCAAGTCACAAAAGTTGTATAAAAAACTTTAACTATTAGTCAAGTTTATTTTATATTAAGTATGCAAGATTTCGAATTATATAACACAATTGTGAATAATCCTATTTATCTATCAATAACAGTGCTGCTAGCAGTTCTCGTTATTTATTCTGCATTAAAGAAATTTATAAAATGGTTAATATTCGCATTGGTTTGTTTTGTTTTTTATTTAGGATTCTTGTATATCTCTGGCGATGAACAGACCGTTCAAGATGTAAATCAAGGACTGGAGGTTGTAAAAGACCAAGTAGAAAAAGTAGTAAATGATCAAATTCAAAACAAACTAAATGAATAGTAAAAATTATTGTACCGAGGGTGGGGCTCGAACCCACACGTCCCGAAGGACACTGGATTTTGAATCCAGCGCGTCTACCAATTTCACCACCTCGGCAAGTGTTATAATTTATAAACTATTTAATTTTTATAACAATAAAGAACTTTATATATAATTATGAAATATCCTACAATAGCACAAATGTTTTATGGCGTTATCAATGAATCTCTTGATAAAGAGATTTATTTTTATAAAGAAATCAATAAATGGAAGGGTTTAACGGGGAAAGATATCCTCTCCATAGTTGAAAAAATATCCTTTTCTCTATATCTTAATGGTATTAGATATCAAGATAAGGTAGCAATCTTATCTAATACATCATATAAATGGGCATTATGTGATTATGGTATTTTGTCAATGGGGGGCGTAACTACTACTGTTTATCCAAGTTTGATGCCTGCACAAATTGAATATATTTTAAATGATTCAAGCTCAAGGTTGATTTTTGTTGAAGATCAGATGCAGCTTGAAAAAGTAAAATCTATTTTTGATTCATGTTCTAAGCTTGAAAAGATAGTGGTTATGGATAATTCTTATGATGGAGATGATATCTATGTCCAAAATTTAAATACATTCTTAATTGTTGATAGAGAATCTCCCGATTTAGATGGTATTGATTTCAAGGATATGATTCATAAATCAAAGGAAGAAGATTTAGCAACACTTATTTATACTTCTGGTACAACTGGAACGCCTAAGGGAGTTATGCTATCCAATAAAAATTTATTGTCTAATATTTATGGCGTTTCTAGAATTCAAAAAGATATTGGAAATGAAGATTTTTTATCCTTCTTACCCCTTAGTCATATATTAGAGAGAATGGCAGGTCATTTTTATCCAATGTTTTGTAATTCAAGAATATACTATGCTGAAAATATGGAAACCGTTGGTGCAAATATGGCTGAAATATCTCCAACTGTTGTTGTTTCTGTGCCAAGGTTTTTTGAGAAAATGTATAATGCTGTTTTGAAAGGTGTAAGGGAAGGTTCTGCGATTAAGCAAAAGCTCTTTTGGTGGGCTATTAAAGTTGGTAAAGATTATGTGGCAATTAATAACTCAGAATATAAAACTCCTTATTTATTGAAATTGAAGCATAAGCTTGCTGATAAGCTTGTATATGGTAAAATCAAGGCTAAGATTGGTGGGAAGATTAAATTTTTTATATCTGGAGGAGCTCCCTTATCTTCAGATGTTGCTGAATTTTTTGCATCACTAAATGTTACAATTTTAGAAGGTTACGGGCTTACTGAGACAAGTCCGGTTTTGACATCAAATACTCCTGGAACTATTAAATTTGGTTATGTGGGTAAACCGCTTGAAAATGTAGAGATTAAGTTAGCTGATGATGGTGAAATTTTAGCAAAAGGTTCAAATATAATGATGGGCTATTATAATAATAAAGAGGCTACTGATGAGGTTATAGATAGCGATGGTTGGTTCCATACTGGGGATATAGGTGAGCTTGATAAAGAAGGCTATTTAAAAATAACGGATAGAAAGAAAAGTATTATTGTTACCTCTGGTGGGAAAAATATAGCTCCAGCACCATTGGAAAATGCTTTATTATCATCACAGTATATAGAGCAATCTTTGGTTGTCGGTGATAAAAGAAATTTTTTAACCTGTTTAATAGTTCCGGCTTTTGATAATGTTAAAGAATATCTCTCATCTATTGGTAAAGAAGTTACAAGTAATGAAGCAATTGTTGATTATCCAGATGTGATAGAACTATTTAATAAGGAGCTTGAAAAGGCTATGTCAGATTTTTCTAAATTTGAAAGAATCAAAAAGTTTGCTCTTGTATCAAGGCAATTTATGATTGAAAAAGGCGAGATGACGCCTAAGATGTCAATAGTTAGAAAAGTTGTAGAAGAAAATTTTAAAGATAAAATAGAAGCGTTATATAAAGGTGCAAATGAATGACAAATTATAAAGATGCAGGTGTAGATATAGATGCAGCTAATGAAGGTCTTTCCAGAATCAAAAAGCATGTTGGTAGTACTTTTAATAAATACACATTATCTGATATAGGTTCTTTTGGAGGCTGTTTTAATCTGCCTGCTAGCGATTATAAAAATCCTGTTTTAGTTTCAAGCGCTGATGGTGTTGGTACAAAATTATTAATTGCAGCATTGTCAGGTAAGCATGATACTGTGGGGCAATGTTTGGTAAATCATTGCGTTAATGATATATTGGTTATTGGAGCAAAACCGCTATTTTTTCTTGATTATTTTGCAGCAGGTAAGCTTGACAATGATATTCTAGAAAATGTTATTAAAGGCTTTGCAAAAGCTTGCCGTGAAAACTCCTGTGTTTTAATAGGCGGTGAAACTGCTGAAATGCCAGGTTTTTATGATGATAATAAATATGATGTGAGCGGTACAATAGTAGGAATCACTGAAAAAGATAATATGTTACCAAACAGGATTACAGAAGAAGGTAATCTGCTTGTTGGCTTGTATTCAAATGGGCTTCATACAAATGGCTACTCTTTGGCTAGAAAGGTTTTGCTATCAAAATATAAAATAGGTGAGCATATAGATAGATTGGGCTCAACTATTGAAGATGAACTTTTAAAGGTTCATAGATCTTATTTGCCTGTTATGGATGGAATATTAAATGAGCCTTGGCTTAGGAGTTTATCTCATGTTACAGGAGGGGGTATTATTGAAAATACTCATAGGGTTTTAGATGAAGGCCAGGACATAGATATCAATTGGGATTCTTGGGAATGGCCAACTATCTTTAAAATGATACAAGAAGATGGCAATGTGAAGACAGAGGATATGATTAGGCCTTTTAATCTTGGCATAGGATTGGTTCTAATCATAGATAAAAATCATTTATCTGATTTAGATGCGCATTTAAAATCTTTAAAAGAAGAATATGTTGTTATAGGTAAAGTAATTTCAAAATGAAAATAAATATTATAGGTGCAGGTACATGGGGTACTGCGCTAGGGTGTTTACTAGAAAAGAAAAATTCAAACCATAAAATTACTATCTGGCAGCGCGATTCATTAAAGACAGATAAAATTATAAATAGTCAAACACATCCAAAACTTAAAAATTTTAAAATTCCAGCTTCTATTAAATTTACTTCAAGTCTTAATGAATTAGATTTTAACGAATTAACAATTATTGCTATACCAAGTTCTACTATAAGCAATGTATTGCCTAAAAATTTACAAAATGGAGATTATGTTATTGCTTCAAAGGGCTTTGATTTAAATACAGGATTATTATGTTCAGAGATGCTTCAATCTAAATTTAATTTAAATAGTGATAATATTGCTGTTTTATCAGGTCCTAATCATGCAGAAGAGGTTATTATGGGTAAAGCGTCTGCTGCGGTAATAGCTAGCCATAATTCAAGATTTTCAAGTAGTCTCCAAGAGTTGTTTTCATCAGATGTATTTCGTGTTTATAGAAGTAATGATGTTTTAGGTGTTCAAATTGGTGCTGCTGTAAAAAATGTTATCGCTATCGCATCAGGGTTATGCGTTGGTCTAAATTTAGGTGATAACGCTCAAGCCGCTCTTGTTTCAAGGGGCATGAATGAAATTATGAATTTGGGTCGTATTTATAGTATAGATGAACGTACTTTATATGGTTTATCTGGATTGGGAGATTTAATTGCAACCTGCTATAGTAAGTATAGCAGGAATAGAGAATTGGGGATATTAATTGCAGAAGGCTACTCCCTTGATGAAGCAAAAAATAAAATAGGAATGATTTCAGAGGGAATTAACACTTCTCAAATATTAAATAACATTTCAAAAGATAATAATCTAGATATGCCTATATGTACAGAAGTCTATAAAATATTATTTGAAGGTAATGACCCTAAAAAATCACTTTATGAATTAATGACTAGAAGTCTTAAAGAGGAGAATAATTAGAATGAATATATACTTAATAGCTATTCCTTTTATTTTAGTGTTTGAATATATTTTGTCCTTTATAGTGAGGACTTTAAATATTAAAGCCTTAGATCCTATTTTACCATCTGAGTTTGAAGATACTTTTGATAAGGATAAATATTTAAAATCTCAGGATTATACTCGATCAAATTCAAAATTTGCTTATATAACATCAACATTTTCATTGATATTAAGTTTAATTTTTATATTTGGAGGCGTCTATAATACTATCGATCAATACGTTATATCTTTTGGTTATAGCAATATAATAACAGGCTTGCTTTTTTTTGGTTTATTAACAATTTTAACTGATTTATTGTCTCTTCCATTTAGTCTGTATAGCACTTTCGTTATTGAGGAAAGATTTGGCTTTAATAAAACTACTTTAAATACTTTTTTTATGGATAAGCTAAAAGGTTATTTTTTAATGGTTTTGTTAGGGGCTCCAATTCTTTATCTCCTTTTGTATTTTTTTAATGAATTTACTGATTATGCATGGATTTATGCATGGCTCTTGCTGACTTTATTTAGTCTTGTAATGCAGCCTATTTTTAATATTTTTATTGCGCCTATGTTTAATAAGTTTACTCCTCTACCTGAAGGTAAGCTGCTTGATAAAATTCAAGATTATTTGAAAAAAGTTGATTTTCCAGTTAAGAAATTAGAGATAATGGATGGTTCAAGAAGGTCTTCTCATTCCAATGCATATTTTAGTGGTATGGGAAAAAATAAGAGGATAGCATTATTTGATACATTAGTTGAACAAATGGATGATGATGAGATTGTTGCTGTTATAGCACATGAGGTGGGGCATTATAAGTTAAAACATGTTCATATTGGGATTATTTTAAGTTCTATACAATCAGCCATTATGTTTTATATATTATCTTGGTTTATAATGAATCCTGATTTATTTGAGGTTTTTGGTATGGAGAATTTATCTATTTATGCGAGTTTATTATTTTTTACCATATTGTATACACCTATATCTATGATAATGGGATTTGTATTTAGTTTTATATCTAGAAAAAATGAGTTTGCAGCTGATGAATATTCAGCTAAAACGTATAATATGCCAGATAAATTAATTACAAGCCTTAAGAAGATGTCAAAGGAAAATTTAAGTAATTTAACACCTCATTGGTTAAATGTAATGCTTAATTATAGCCATCCACCTGTATTGGAAAGAATTAAAGCGCTTTCAGGTTACCGTAAGTAGTACACTGGTTGCATTCTTTAAAAAAAAACAGTTTTTATTTATATTTATAGAGTTATTATAAATAGAGATGTTGCAATAGCTAGTAACATATAAAATTAGACATAATATATATTATCAATATTTATTAAATTTTCTTAAAAAGAAATTCTCGTCCTAAAGGTA
>CETH01080881.1_pt1 | contig 27359 bp, 25 predicted proteins | sample 361461 | NCBI WGS metagenome assembly CETH01 (sample SAMEA2622695, study PRJEB7988) | marine metagenome | isolation source: saline water (ENVO:00002010), including
GTCGGGACCAAAACCCGATGTCCTGCCAGTTGAACGATCCCCGACCATCAGAGCACGTCAGTGCTCGGTCAATACTTCTAGCCTAACGATGCCTGCTACGTGAAATCAGCCCCTTCCGGCAACATTGTCGTCAATTGCCACGTTGGCTCTGGCCGATGGTTCGGCTACCCTGCAGTTTCTCATGGGATCACTTGTTAAAAAGCGTCGTAAGCGGATGCGCAAAAAGAAGCATAAGAAAATGCTCCGACGGACGCGTTATCAACGGCGCAACAAGTAACCGTTGAGTTAAGTCGTCTGATCCTGCGGACCTACTGGTGTTGCGCTGGAACGGTTGCAACGTTTATTGATGTAGTTCCACGGTGGGTGAACGGGTCGTGATTGCCTTCGACGAACCATGTCCCTCCGCTTCCAGCAAGTCGAGCTGTTTGCCCAGTCGCGTCGCTGAGGGCATCTCGCCATTCAGCTAGTCGCGGTTCGACAGTGAGAGCTGCCACTTCAAGGTCGTTGCCGTATTTGCCAGAAGAGCCGTCTAGCTCATCCCATGCCCGGTAGACGTCAGATGTAGATATTCCGATTGGGGGTATTAGAAGGGTCATCTCGCGCTGGTGGTATGGGAGGTACTCAAGTGTTTCTCCGATTCCTGTCACGCGTGCTCGACCGCCTTTAAGACAAAAGGCTACGTCTGCTCCTAGTTGCGCTGCTGCTATCGGATCTTCGAATCCAGCCCAGCGCAGAATTCCGGCTGCGTTTGTCGATCCCCCGCCCAAGCCTGCGCCGGCAGGGATTTTTTTAATGACTGTCACATCAGCAGTTCGGTTCACAAGCTTCAGTGCCTGGTTAACTAGGTTGCTAGGACCCAGTGGCACTTCAAAGCCCGAATCTGCCGATCGAACGGTGAGCCCAGAGCCTTCACTGATGAAGAGTTCATCGCAAAGGTCTACCGAAACCATTTCCGCATCAATTAGGTGGTAACCGTCTTGACGTCGTCCTTTCACCTTGAGCGAGAGAGTCAACTTGGCAGGACAAAGAATCTGAGTAGCGTTCATGGCTCGATCACCGAAGATAGCTGAGCGAGCGCAAGCCATTGGTTTAAGTCAAGTTCTTCAGGTCGAGAAGTCGGCGCAATCTTTGCTCTTTCCAAGGTGCCCTGTTCGACGTGGCCTTTAAGGCTTTTCCGCAGCATCTTTCGCCTGTGGGTGAAAGCAATGCGAAGGAGTTCAATTAGTTCATTTTCAACGCTTGTGTCGATGGTATTTGGTGCACGCTCTATCGCAACAAGCACTGAGTTGACCCTCGGTCTCGGAAAAAAGACTGAGGGTGGAACGTGGCCAACAATTGTTGCATTACCCCGGAGGGCGACGCGAACCGAAACCGCTCCATATGCCGGGTCACCTACGGAAGCTACTATTCGCTCCCCGGCTTCTTGCTGAACCATGACCAATAAGCGGTTGATGTTGGGGACTTCGTCTAACACGGTCAAGACCAGTGATGTGCCAATGTTGTAAGGGAGATTGGCAACAAGGTTCCAATCTGATGTCGGGACAACGTCGCTCCACGCAAGCTCGCGGGCGTCAGCTTCAATGATCGTCGCTTTCTCTCCTACTGTTTGCTTTAGGAGCGGAATCAATGCCCTGTCAGTCTCTATTGCCGTTACCTCCGCTCCTGTTTCGGCTAGCGCGAGCGTTAAGGAACCCAACCCGGCTCCTATCTCCAGCACTCGACTCCCCTCCCCTACTTCTGCTAGGCGGGCGATCTTGCGAACGGTGTTCGGGTCGATAACAAAGTTTTGTCCGAGGCTTTTCTTTGGAGCTATCGCGGCAGTTTCAAGAAGTCGTTGGATTTCACTAATCGACAGGGTCATTGCAATATCTGCCATCTAGACCAGCCAAAATACGCTTTGCATCCCGGCCAGCCATTCCATCCTTGGGCCTGCCAGAGCAAATTTGCTCGATAGATCTGCTCTTCTTTCGTTGCATCAGCAGGGCTTCCTTCTCCACCCATCCATTGCCAGGAACCCAACGCGAATTGGAGGCCTCCGTAGTAACCGTTGCCGGTGTCCACATCCCAGGTATTTCGTGATTCGCACCAAGCCATCCGTTCCCACATTTCTAATGTGGGCCATGTAGCGAGATAGGGCTGTCCGAAGATCACGAGATTGTTCTCTGGTTCCAGCGACTCTTCAAAAGGCTGGTCACTCACCGGAGGCAAACTTGTGGTGGTGGTTAAGGGCGTTTGCTTAATTGTGGTGGTGGGCGCGATGGAAGTAGTCGTAAGTGTGGCAGCGACGGTCGAAGTTGGGCTACTGCTGTCGGGCTCGATGTTAGTGGTCGAGGTGGTACGGATAGTCGCTGCTCGTTCCAGAGACGTGCTAGTCGGTTGAATTGTGGGTCGGGGCGGTGTGGAATCGGCAGCTGTTTTAACCGTTGTGGTTGTGGAGTTAGCGGAGTGATCATCAGCAAGGGCTTGAGGGTATGCGGTGGTTGTACTAGGCGCATCGGAGATGGTCAGGAGCGATCTGGTGCTGGAAAACAAGTTATTTACCAATGACACAGCAAGGTTTCCGACTCGAAAACCTGAGACTGAGAGATCTGGTAGTTCAAGATCTGAAATCGTTCTATTAGTCGGTGGAGGAGCAGTTTTATCGGCTGTTCGCCTCGTATCGTTGACCGCCATTGCAGCAACAATGAGGACGGCGGCCCCTAACAAAGCCAAGATGGCATTCCCTTGCCAACTCTTTTGACCCAAAGAGTGCACTGCCAACCACCATTTCTCGTGCCGCTTTAGGGAGCCTACTGATGGAGGGCGGTCATCTGGTTTCTAGGTCAAGCCGTAAAAGTTTTCGGCATTGTTCCAAGTCTCCGTTGCTACGTCCGCAAGTTTGACCCCTCGAGCCTCTGCAACACCTTCTCCAACCAGCGTGACCCAGCCCGGTCTATTTTGCTTTCCTCTTTTGGGAACCGGCGCTAGATATGGCGCATCGGTTTCAACCATGTAGCGATTTGCAGGAGTGAGAGCCGCTGCTGCACGCAATTCCGGGGCACTGGGAAAGGTGACTATCCCACTGAATGAGAGATATGCGCCGCGCTCTATTGCCGCGGTCGCTTCGTCGGGGCCTCCTGTGAAGCAGTGAAAAACAGTCTTTGGAGGCATTCCTTCTTTATCCAACAAGTCAAAGGTGTCCGACCATGCATCTCTGGTGTGGATTACCAGTGGCAGTTTGAATTGATGGGCTAATTGAATTTGTTGAGCAAAGACGATTTTTTGTGTGTCGCGAGGCGAATTGTCGTAGTAATAATCGAGTCCGCACTCACCGACTGCCACTGTCTTTGGGTGAAGCAACAACTCCTTAAGACCCTCAATGCCATCTTTCGCGTCGTGGGGATGAACCCCCGCCGTGGCCCATACTCCGTCGAGGTGCTCCGCACGCGAGATGCATTGTCCGCTTCGTATAACTGAAGTTCCAACGTCGATGAGGCGATGCACGCCCATCTCCTTGGCGTCTTCGACTACTTGCATCGCTGCGTTCAAGTCGTCAGGTAAGTGGCAATGGTTATCGGTCCAATTCATCTTGATCACTTGAGACGAGGGAACAGTGGGTCGCCTTTGAGGACTGGAAGTCCGGCGGGGTACTGCCCCCATTTGATGCTTTCAGGGACTTGCGGGTCAGTGTCATCCCCCACTCCAATCCGTCGTCGAATTTCTTCGCACGCGTCGGGTACTGCTGGGGACGCTAGGACAGAGATAATCCTCAAAACTTCCAGTGCATTGCCCAAGACGGCGTCCACTTCCGCTCCGGGGTCCGACTTCCAAGGCTCCGCTTGTTCTAGGTAGGCGTTTGTTTCCCGAATGATTCTCCACGTTGAGTCGAGTGCCTCGGATGGTGCGATCCGTTCCCAGGCGTCGGCGATATGCCCATATTCCTCTTCCACGATGTTGGCGAGTGGACTTTCTTGTTCTGGAGCTGGCCCAACCCCGTTACATTTTGATGTGACCACAGTTGTTACTCGGCTAAGTAAATTGCCCAAATTGTTGGCAAGGTCAGCGTTGTAGCGAGCTGTCATCCCTTCATGACTGAAGTCTCCATCGGGTCCAAAGGCTTGGTCGTGCAGGAAATGGTGTCGAACGCCGTCAACTCCAAACTCGTTAACTAGATCTGATGGGGCTATCTGATTCAGTCGAGTTTTCGACATCTTTTCTCCACCTACCAGCAAAAACCCATGTACATGGACGCGCTCGGGAGGCATTAGGCCAGCGCTCATCAACATCGCTGGCCAGTACACACAATGAAATCTGAGAATGTCTTTCCCGATGAGATGGACTCCAGGCCAGCGCTTTTCAAATCCTTGTGGGTCGTCAACGTATCCCGCAGCAGTGATGTAGTTCGTCAAAGCGTCGAACCACACGTATGTGACGTGTGAGGGATCCCAGGGAAGCGGTATGCCCCAGTCAATAGAGGTCCTGCTAATCGAAAAGTCTTGGAGTCCTTGGTTGATGAAGCCAAGAGCTTCATTTCTTTTGGTTACTGGAACAACGAAGTCAGGATGTGTTTCATACCAATCTTTGAGTGCTTGTTCGTAGCGGCTCAGTTTAAAAAAATAGTTCTCTTCGGTGACATGTTCGACGGGTCGTCCATGTATTGGACAGTTCCCGTTATCAAGGTCACCCTCACCGAAATAAGCTTCACAACTTACGCAATACAAACCTTCATAGGTCTGAAGATCTACGTCTCCGTTGTCGTAGCAGGCTTGCAGAAGCTTCTCGACTGCCGAATAGTGGCGTTGTTCACTAGTACGAATGAAATCGTCGTTAGATATCCCCAGCTGGTGCCAAGCATCTTGAAACCTGACAACTGTTTGATCAGCCCATTCGATTGGTGAGCAATTGTTCTCTTCGGCGGCTCGTTGCACCTTTAGGCCGTGTTCATCAGTTCCTGTGAGAAAATGCACATCGCGACCAAGGAGCCGGTTCCACCTCGCGACAGCATCTGCAGTGATGGTCGTGTAGGCGTGCCCGATGTGTGGCGCGTCGTTCACGTAATAGATCGGCGTGGTGACGTAGTAAGGCGTGGTCACGGTTGACATGGTACCGACCTAGGTTCGCTCAACTGGCGAGCTTTCTTGGTTGAGTCGTTATTCCTTTGTCGGATGTGCAAGCGCATAAACCCTATTTCGTTGGATGCCTAAGGACGTTGAGACTTGGATGACAGCGCTACTCAACTTTGTTCCGTTTGCTCGCTCTACTTCCAGAGCATCGAGGATTGTCTGGTCCGTGACTTCTGGCAGCTTGGCGGCACCGATGACTATGACAATTTCGCCTTTTGCTTCTCCCGAGAATCGTTGGGTCAACTCTTCTAACGTTCCACGCGCGCATTCTTCGTGCAATTTGGTCAGTTCTCGCAGAACAGCAGCTGGACGATCGGGGCCGCATACCTCGATGAGGTCCAAGAGGGTTTTGTGTAGTCGCTTAGGTGATTCGAACAAAACGCTAGTCCGGTCTGCGGAACCGATTGATTCCAGATGAAGGGTCCGCTCTTGTCCTTTGCGGGGTAAGAAGCCCTCCATGGCCCACCGCTTTGTTGGTAAACCAGAAAGGGTTAGGGCGGCTATGGCTGCGCTAGCGCCAGGAACTACCGATACGCGATGTCCGTTGTCGGTCACATGCTTAACTAGACGTTCCCCAGGATCGGAGATAGCAGGGGTTCCCGCATCGCTGACAAGCGCGATGTCGTTACCTTGGCTGAGTAGCTCGACAACTGTGGGGCCGATTGAGGCTTCGTTGTGTTCATTAGCGATGAGGAGTCGCTTCGCTTGTAGGCCCAGAAGTTTCAGAAGCTTTCCCGTTTGACGGGTGTCTTCGCAAGCGACAACTTGGACTTCTTCGAGGATCTCACACGCTCGTTGAGTGATATCGCCGAGGTTGCCTATCGGCGTGGCCACTAAATAGAGCGTTCCTTGGCGGTGCGGTTCTCGTGGTTCGTTCATCGGGCCTGGCCTAAAACCATTTTGTCTTTGTGCAGGGAATAGAGATGTGATTTCTGACGCTAAGTCATCGTTTCAAGGGCTAGTTATAACGAACACCTCATCACACATTGAAGCGGAATTCGACAACGTCTCCGTCTCGCATCTCATAGTCTTTTCCTTCGAGACGTAATTGACCTGCTTCTCTCGCGGCCGTCCATGAGCCCAGTGCAAGTAAGTCCTCGTGGCCAATCACTTCGGCTCGGATAAACCCTCTCTCAAAATCTGTGTGAATTCGTCCGGCACACTGTGGTGCCTTCCAACCATGTTTAAAGGTCCATGCACGCGATTCTTTTTCGCCAGTAGTTAGAAAGGTTCGCAGTCCAAGCATGCCGTGCGCGGCGCGGACAAAAACAGGAAGGGCGCCTTCCCCTAAACCCAGACCTTCTAGGAGCTCAGCTCTTTCGTGATCGGCCAGCATTGCTGCTTCAGCCTCAAGTTGAACCGAGAGTGGCAAAACTTGAGACTCAGGAAGAGCTTCCGCAAGTTCCGATGCCAGATTAGATGCTTCCGCTAATTGATCTTCTCCTATGTTGAGCACCGCCATAACGGGCTTGTTAGTAAGAAGAAAGTGTTCACGAAGAGCTAATTGTCGCTCTTGCGAAAGAGCAGCTCGGTAGAGCGGGGTGCCTTCGGAAAGCGATTCTAAAGCTGCTTCCAAGGCGTCTACTTCGGCCATGAGCCCGGGGTCTCGAGGGTCTGCGCGCAGGGCCTTTTGCCGACGGTCGATTCGGGACTCAACCGTTTCGAGATCAGCGAGCGTCAGCTCGATTTCTACAACTCGTAAGTGCTCTAGAGGGTCAGTGGGGCCCGGCACATCGGCATCACTAAAGGTTCGAAGAACCAAAACCAGGGCATCTACTTCCCTGATCCCCGCAAGAAACTTATTACCCAGCCCTTCTCCTTGGCTGGCTCCCTCAACAAGGCCACCAATATCAACAAATTCGGTTGTGGAGTGGACGACCTTTTTGCTCTTACTCATCTCCGCCAAAGCATCGAGGCGATGGTCGGGGACCCTGACGACTCCCACATTTGGATCCGTGGTCGCAAACGCATATGGAGCAGCGAGGGCCCCTCCGCCAGCTAGGGCGTTGAAAAGAGATGACTTTCCTGCGTTGGGTAGCCCAACAAATCCAAATCGTTCCATTGGCAGGCGAGGTTACCGTCGAGTTGGGTGAAGTCACCCAACGGCCGTGAAGGTGATCTCAGCCTGTGAAAGAATCATGGGGAAAGGCATTCGGGGAGGATGTTGTGGGACCGTTAAGCGGAGTCAAGGTAGTTGAGTTAGCCGGTATAGGGCCTGGCCCATTTTGTGCCATGTTGCTGGCCGATCTGGGAGCAGACGTAGTTCGAGTTGATCGTATGACTCAGGTCGATCTTGGAATCGACAGGGGTAGACAATTCAGCGTTCTGAACCGAAGCCGTCGATCTGTTTCAGTTGACCTCAAGAACCCCGACGGTGTGGAAACGGTCCTGAAACTCGTTGAAGAGGCCGATGCGTTGATTGAGGGTTTTCGTCCAGGCGTAACGGAGCGTCTCGGTTTAGGGCCCGAAGAGTGCCTTGCTCGCAATCCGAAACTCGTTTACGGGCGAATGACAGGGTGGGGACAGGAGGGTCCCCTAGCTCACGCTGCAGGTCACGACATCAACTACATAGCGTTGACCGGCGCGCTCCACGCAATAGGTTCGGCCGACAAACCATCACCTCCATTGAATCTGGTTGGTGACTTTGGAGGTGGAGGAATTTATTTGGCCTTCGGGGTGTGTGCTGCCTTACTTGAATCAAAAACGTCTGGTGAAGGGCAGATAGTTGATGCTGCCATGACCGAGGGAGCAGCATCTCTGATGGCTTCAATTTACGGGATGCATGCATCAGGCCATTGGTCGGATGAGCGAGAAGATAACGTTTTAGACGGCGGCTCTTATTACTACGGGGTGTATGAAACTTCAGACGGAAAGTTCATTTCTGTTGGCTCGATCGAGGGGAAATTCCACGACGAGTTACTCGAACTGACCGGCTTGGAGGACGCCTCTACTGAAGAGCGAAATGATCAAGGAGATTGGGCTGAGAAGAAGGAACGGTTGGCGGAAGTTATCAAGTCGAAAACTCGCGATGAGTGGGACGAAATAATGCTGGGAAGCGACGTCTGTTATGCACCCGTTCTTGACTTGTCGGAAGCACCGTCGCACCCCCACAATGTCGCTAGAGGTTCTTTTGTTGAAGTGGATGGAGTGGTCCAGCCTGCACCTGCTCCTAGGTTCAGTCGCACTCCGGGTGAAATACAAATGCCGCCGCCATCCCCGGGTCAACACACAGCCGAAATTTTAACTGACTGGGGATTTTCAACCGAAGACGTAGAAAAGTTGAAAGACGTCGGCGCAGTCGATTAACAATCAGCGGACTTGCTGATTTTGGCGTCTTTAGGGAATCAGGTAACACGCCTGTAGCCTTGATCGTATGTCGAAGCGCACCAAGAAGAGAAAACTGCGCGCTCGCCGCAGCAAAGCGAACCACGGCAAAAGACCAAACTGCGGCAGGGGCTAACTGCCGTTCAGCCAGCGCTAGCGGGTTCGTTCTTCGATAGCGGCCACGACTGCTGTGGTTATCAGGCGCGCTCCATTTGATTGATAGTGAGTGCCGTCCTCAGTCCGCACCTCGATCGTTTTTCCATTTTCGTCTGTCACGTGTTTCACCCAAACACCATCGGGTGAAACGATTGCGGCAGCGTCGATCCATGAAGAGCGTTCTCCATTCTCGAAAACGTGCCTTGTAATGGGGTTGACCGCGTCAGGTAGCGGCACCATGAATGGGATACGGAAGTGTGGCATACCTACCCATATGACGAGGCGGCCTGGACGATCGAGGATCTGTAACATCCGGTTGACTCGTGAGCGATATTTTTCTGACCATTCCGCGCTGCCCTTTTCTGTTGGTCCACCACGAAATCCCTGCCAGTCGTTGCCCCCAATAGACAAAACAATTACCTCGTAGGGTCCGTTCGCTATTTCGTTTTCTAAATAGTTTTCCCAATCGAAGTACCAATCGCTGACAACGCCAGTGGACTTCCGAACATCCTCGGTGTATTCCCAACGATTCTCACTAAGTTTCAACTCCCTAAAACCGAGCGCTGCGCCACCCGCCAGCGAATCCCCACCAACCCAAACGTGTAGGGGTCTTCCCTCGGTACCTTCGCGGAGAAGCGACCTTCGATCTTCTCGGGTCCAGTAGTAGTAAGTCTCTTCTTCGCCCAGACCCGGTGAAAGCACATCCGGCCATCGTTGAGCAGGCGCACCCCATGGGTCGAATCTCAATTCCTCGTATTCGCTGCCTACGTGGGATTCTGCGCTCGTCTCTTCAGCCGCGCTTGAATCATGAAACATCCACGTTGCTGAGATCGCTACAACAAAAGCAAAGGCAGCTCTGAAGTTCACTGCTGCCATAGGTCTCCTAGGCCGCTAAGACGGCTTATTTCGGACAGCAGTAGCTCCGAAAGCCACTTTCCTCCCCAGTGACTTAAGTGCACACCATCGCTTAATCGCACATCTACTAGCTTTCCGCTTGTGTCGGGAAGGTACCTGGAGTATTCGCCGGAGGTGTCGGTGAACAGCGAGCGAAGTTCGATGTAGTGAACGGATTCTCGTTCGTCTGCTTCCATTTGATACAACTCGTTGAGTAGCTGCATCCGCGTGTCAAATCCCGCTCCACTCATAGGTGGCTGGCCGACCCAAAGAATGATGCGCTGATCATCGTCTGCAGCAATATCCATAACGAACCCAACACGCCGACGGTATTCCTCGACCCAGGGCTCTCCAAAACGCTCTAGCCATTGATTGTCTGCATCTCTTATGTTTTGCGCGTCGTTACCACCAAACATTAGGACCACCACGTCAGGGTCGTATTCGTCCATTACCTGGGCGACACGAGCTGGCCAGTCGAAGTAGTCGGGCCGACTCAGTCCACTTGATAGCCGGGGTTCTGACGTGCCATCAACTAGAGAAGATTGTTCCGCCATAGACACGAAGGTTTCACCGAAGAACTGGACCATTGAGTCCCCTAATACCCAGATTTTCAATGGGTTATTTTCATCCCAGGCCAGTTCGGGTGCGCTGTTCATAGACGACAAAGAAGAAGGTTCGCTTCTTTGTTCTCTTTGCACTGACTCAACCACTAGTTCAGTCTGGTCAGAATCTGTTTCACTAGTGAACTCGGTTCGTTCGCGCACCAACGTGATTGGGGGCTCGTCTTCTGCTCGGCCGAGTAAACGTTCCCCAAGTTCTCTTGGCCAGGTCAATTTCAATGAAGAAGCAGCCGCTTCTAAGGGCGTCCATACTGCTAGGGACACCGCGCGGTTGGCGCTATCTGGAAGACGTTTTGCTTCAGCGAGCAACGACGAAGAGTTGAGGCATGCCGCCAAAATCAAGCCCACTGATCCGCCAAGCAGCACTCGTCCCGCAGCAAAGCCATTGGAGTGTGGCGAGCCTTCTATTCGGGAGTCGGGTGTTTTTTGCATCAGAATTGGAAATAGATGAAGGGGGCGACACCCTCGGGGCCGAACAAGTCAATGAGAACAAGTCCGATTCCGAACATCACCCCTTGGGTTAGTGCGCTGTGCTGATTGCTCCATTGCCTGAATTGTTCCGTTTGGGCTTTGGAGATGAACTGGGTGCCCACGGTTGCAGCGATTAGCAGTAGCACTGGAAGACTAGAAACCTGGTCGCTTCCTGGGGAAGCAGCAATGGCGGACAATACGTCTAATGCATTGCTAAAAGACTCGGCTCTGAAAAACACCCAAGCGAAACAAACGACGTGGAAGGTGATAAGCCATCTCACCGCTGGGGGCAGATTTCCCTTCGGTAACAGCCGTTCAACGATGAGCGCCACTCCGTGAATTAGTCCCCAGATGATGAAATTCCATGTGCTTCCATGCCACAGCCCTCCCAGAATCATGGTTATGAGAAGGTTCCGGTAGGTTTCGACGTTGCGGCCTCGATTACCTCCAAGTGGAATATAGAGGTAGTCCCGGAGCCACGATGAAAGCGTTATGTGCCATCGTTTCCAGAAGTCTCTGAGCGAAAGTGCTCTGTAGGGGCAGTCAAAGTTTGTTGGAAATCGGAAGCCGAGCAGTAGGGCGACACCGATAGCAATGTCGGTGTAACCAGAGAAGTCCGCGTAGATCTGGATTGCGTAGCCGTAGACGCCTAACAGAACGTCATGACTGCTGTGACCATCGGGGTTGGCGAAAACGCTGTCGACCAGGTTGCTCGCGAGCCAACTGGAAATCACCACTTTCTTGAACAATCCCCGAAGTATCAGGTGGAACGCTTCCGCGGACTGCACTCTCCGAGGATCGGGCCGTTGCGTTATTTGAGGTGCCATTTCTGAGGCTCTGACGATGGGACCTGCGACGAGTTGGGGGAAGAACGATAGATAGACAGCGAAATCGAGAAATGGCATCGGTTTCACGAGATCTCGTTTCAAATCAATGACATAACTCATTGCTTGAAAAGTGAAAAAAGATATCCCTACTGGCAATGTCAGTTCTAGAAGCGGAAGGGTGGTGTCAGCGCCAAGGAGGTTTGAAAGTTCGAGGGCGAAAAAGTCGTAGTACTTGAAGACCCCGAGGATCAACAAGTCACCAACTATTGCGGTTAGTAACCAATTTCGTGTGCCCTGGGTATTTTCAGAACGGAGTGACCGCTCAATCTGTGTTCCCGCATACCAATTTGATATGACGGCCCACAAAAGAAGGAACACGAATCGCCAATTCCACCAGGCATAGAAGAAGAGGCTTGCTCCCAGGATGGTGACACGCCACACCAGAGGATGTGGTCGCGTCAGCCAATTAAGTACATATACGGCGACAAAGAAGAGGCCAAAGGCAAGCGTGGGGAAAAGCATCGGTTTATCAACGTTGAATGAGCAACGCTAGCGTGCCGGATGAGGCAGGATGAGTTAGTGACTGATGCAGCACCCATACTTTTGGTTCAGCCAGAGGCTTGGGCTGCCGCGGATCCTGATCCTTCGAGTAGTGCCCTTATAGCTCAAAGTGTTGGCGACTCAAGTTTCTTAAGCCAGCACTTTTCGACGAAGCTTCAGTTCGGAACGGCCGGACTTAGAGCACCACGTGGTCTCGGGCCTGCTCGAATGAACCGAGTTACGGTTCGGGTTGCGGCACGTGCTATCGGGCTTCATCTACTGGACAGCGGCCTACAACAAGGTGGTGTTGTTATCGGCTATGACGCCAGAACAGATGCGGATATCTATGCGTTAGATACGGCCTTGTTGTTGACGAAGCTAGGGATTCCTTGTTTGTTGATAAACGACCCATGTCCCACTCCGGTTGTCGTGTGGCACCAGAAGATGAGAGCGGCTGCAGGGGCGATCGTCGTGACTGCGAGCCACAATCCGGCAAAAGACGGGGGTTACAAGGTCTACGGACCGGATGGAACTCAAATACGGCCGCCGGTCGACAAAGAAATTGAATCCCTTATGAATTTCTCGGATCTTCCTAGTAATGAAGACCTGGCTTCGAAAGAGGCGATCGAACTCTTATCTGGAAATGCGGCAGTTGCCGCTTACATCGAAAACGTGGTTCCTATCGGCGCTTCAATAGCGTCGGAAATACCGACCCTTCAATGGGTGTACACACCTCTGTGTGGGGTGGGCGGAGCCGTTATGGAGGCAGCTTGCGTCCATGCCGGCTTGCCTTCTCCGATTCGTGTAGATGAACAATTCGATCCAGACGGCCTATTTCCCAACTTGCCGTTTCCAAATCCGGAAGAACCAGGCGTGCTTGCCGCGGCGTTAGCTGCGGCGGACGCCCAAGGCGCTGATCTTGTTTTGGCTAACGATCCAGATGCTGATCGGCTGGCGGTTGCTATCAAATCGGGTGTCGGGTGGTATCAGCTAACCGGCGATGAACTTGGTCTGTTGTTGTGTGACTATCAGCTAACGACTACTTCCGGTGATAACCGTTTGACAGCAAGCTCATTTGTTTCCTCAGAGGCAGTCCAAGCTTTGTGTAATGAGCGGGGTGTTGAACACGTCCGCACCCTGACGGGGTTTAAGTGGATTATGGAACCCGCTGTATCACGCCCAAACAGCAGTTGGATCTTTGGGTACGAGGAGGCGCTTGGCTACTCGGTGAATGACCAAGTTCTAGACAAGGACGGCATCTCGGCAGCAATTGCATTTCTCAAATTGTGTCAACATCTGAGGGACCGAAATGTTGATCCGCTCATTCGCTTGGATGAGTTGGCGCGCGAAGTGGGTTTATACGTCACACGGCAAGCAAGCGGCCAGTTCGAAGCTAGCGCTATCGAAGCAACGCTTGCCGCCCTGCGAAATGACCCACCCGACGCCCTGCTGGGAAGCCCTGTCATCGCGGTAACCGACTGGGCCACCAAACCCGCTCCATTTTCCGCGAACCTACTCGAGTTTCGATCATCTAGCGGGGTGCGGATGGCAATACGTCCGAGCGGCACGGAACCGAAGGTAAAAATCTATTTAGAGCAGTTCGTTGCAAACCCTCAAGAAAATCTTCAGGACCTTCGAGCCGGTTGCTCAGAGGTCCTCAAATCACTTGGAGAAGAGGCTCTATCGTGGTTCGAAGGTGAGATTTAGTTATGCGATCTCGCCGGCCAATTCGCGAAGAGACACTTCGGGTCTCGGGCCAACATGACCTATGACTTCCTCAGCTGCTATGGATCCGAGCATTCCGCAGCGTTGTAGGTCGTAACCCTGCGCCAGCCCATACAGCACCCCCGCCGCATACAGATCACCCGCTCCAGTTTTGTCGACGACCCGCGCTACGGGATCTGCTTCAATCGAGATACGTTCCTCTGGAGTTATCAACATGGATCCATCGGAGCCCAGCGTGATCGCAGCGAGGTCAACGCGTTCTTGAATCATGCTCAAGGCAGCATCAAGCTGGTCAACCTCGAAAAGAGACATAACCTCAAGGTGGTTGGCAAAAACAGCATCGACGTGTTCATCGATGAGTTGAAGAAACGAGTCGCGATGCCGTTCAACACAAAATTGATCTGACAGGGTGAGCGCCACTCTCGTTTCTGAGCTGACCTCTGAAGCTGCATAACGCATAGCAGCTTTAGCCTCTGGCGGGTCCCATAGATAACCCTCCAAAAAGAGAAGCTTTGCTCTTCTAACAAGGTCAAGGTCTACGTCGGATGAACTCAGACCATTGGAAGCCCCCAGAAACGTGTTGAGAGTTCTCTCCCCATCAGGAGTAATGAAGACGATGCATCGGCCGGTTGGATCTTCAGCGGACGCTCTGGGGGTCGTGTACCCAATTGATAGCCGTTGCATGTCCGAGACAAACACTTCTCCCAAGTCATCATCCGCAACTCTTCCTATGTAACCGCAGGTGCCGCCGAGAGAGTTAACTCCGATGACAGTATTGGCTGCTGAACCGCCTGAGACGGTTGTGCGTTCGCCAACTAGTTCATACAACTCAGCCGACCGATGCCCATCCACGAGATTCATACCTCCCTTAATGGCGCCAATTTGGTCAATGAATTCATCGTCTTGATGGGAAAGCACATCTACAAGAGCGTTACCGAATCCGACCACGTCGATATCTAAGTTTTGAGGGTAAGCATCCATAGGTTCTTTCATTGCAAACTGCAGAGCACCCTAGCCACTAGATCCAATGAAGTCCGTTAATAGGCCGCTAGGGTGCGGCCTGTGATCGAGACGAACCCACATCGACTTCCACGGACGGTATTACCTAACCATTACGCGCTTGAACTAGAGCCAGATCTAGCTCAAAGTTCGTTTCAAGGCCAGGTAATTATCGATCTTGAAGTGGTGGACGAAACAGACACAATTGTTCTCAACTCTGCGGAGCTGAATATCCAAGATGTTCAAGTCGACCAGGGAGGTTTGGTCCAGGCAAGTTCAATCAGTCTTGATGAAGACCTTGAACGAGCGACATTTACCTTTCCCGTAGTTCTTCAACCTGGTCAAGCAAAATTGTTGTGTTCGTTTGCGGGCACACTTAACGACAAGCTCCGAGGGTTTTACCGATCGACCTGGACAGATGAAGAAGGCACCGAAAAAGTAATAGCAACAACTCAGTTCGAATCGACGAATGCTCGGCGTGCGTTTCCGTGTTTCGATGAACCGGACCTCAAGGCTTCTTTTGGTGTCACTCTTCGAGTGGACCGTTCGTTGATGGCGATCAGTTGCGGTGAATTGATCAGTTCAGTCGACCTAGCCGATAGCCGTCGTGAAGATCGTTTCGCCGACACAATGATTATGTCTACCTATTTGGTCGCGTTCATCGTCGGAGAGCTCGAAGCAACCGAAGCAGTCGACGTAGACGGTGTTCCTCTTCGGATAGTTCATGTGCCAGGTAAAGGTGATCTAACTCAGTTCGCTTTAGAGGCTGGTGAATTCAGCCTGCGATGGTTAGTCGACTACTACGACATTCCTTACCCTGCTGGGAAGCTAGATCTTGTTGCGGTCCCTGATTTCGCGTTCGGAGCAATGGAGAATCTCGGTTGTGTGACGTTCAGAGAGACACTGTTGCTCGCTGATCCGCAGCGTTCAACCCAAACCGAATTGACTCGGATTGTCGACGTGATTGCCCATGAGATCGCTCACATGTGGTTCGGGAATCTAGTGACGATGGATTGGTGGAACGGAATTTGGCTAAAGGAAGCGTTCGCGACGTTCATGCAAGTTGCCACCACTGATGCATTCCGACCGCAATGGCGTCGATGGGACGGATTCTGTGTTGAGCGGGGCGCAGCGTTCGACACTGATTCGCTTGCGTCCACTCGCCCAATTGAGTTTGAAGTTATTTCGCCGGAAGACGCTGAGGCTATGTACGACATTCTTACCTACGAAAAGGGTGCTGCAGTCGTTCGAATGTTGGAGCAGTTTCTCGGTTCGTCACAATTTCGCAGTGGCGTTAAGCACTACTTGACTTCCCACAGCTATGCGAACACCACCACCACCGATCTTTGGGACTCGTTGGAACACGCTTCAGGCGTGCCCGTTCGTGCAGCCATGGATACCTGGATTTTCCAGGGTGGTCATCCAATGGTTGCCGTAAATGCCACTTCCAAGGGAATCTCGGTCGAGCAATCGCGGTTTGGTTATTCGAGCGTTAATCCTGCGTCGTGGCATATCCCAATAATTATTCGAGCGCAGGTCGATTCCGAACAGATCGAGAAGCGAGTTCTGTTGGAGAACAGTCAAGAAGAGATCGATTTAGGAGGTACACCGCAGTGGGCTGTGGTGAACGCTGGTGGTCACGGCTTTTATAGAGTGACGTACGAAAAGGATCTCCTAGATGCACTGTCAAAGCGCGCTCTTGATGTGCTATCTCCCTCAGAACGCTACGGGCTAGTAGACGACACTTGGTCTTCGGTGGTAGCAGGCGAAATCGACGCGGAAACTCATCTTTCTCTAGTTACGAGCTTGGCCGCAGAAACTGATCTCGCTGTTTGGCAACGCATACTCTCCTCGCTTGAACATTTGTATTCAATCGCCGACGAGCAAGGCCGTTCCCGCCTTCAGGTACTCATCCGAGACTTGGCGACAACCGCACTGGGTGTCCTTGGCTTGGAGCCCATAGAAAACGAACCTGATTTAGACCGCGAGTTGAGAGCCTTACTTTTTGCCTCGGCAGGGACAACGGGTGCAGATAACTCGGCGAGGGACCTAGCTCACCACATTTTTTCCGATAGCACCGCTGGCAAAGATACCGAGCCTAATTTGACGGCCGCAGCTATTCGGGTGGTAGCTGCCGCAGGCGACGATCAGGTCCATTCTGAATTGGTGTCGCTCTACCGGCAGGCCCCAACTCCACAGCTAGAGGTCAGATATTTGATGGCCCTCTTAGAACTTGAGCAGGTTCATCTTTTTGAACAGACACTGGAGTTGTTTACATCGGAAGTTCGCACTCAGAACGCTCCTTATCTTTTGGGAGCAGCAATGGCACACAGAAGTCACGGCTACTTGGCGTGGGAGTTAGTCCGTGACGGTTGGGAAGAACTAAATAAAAAGTTCCCTCAAAATTCGATTCCCAGAATGGTGGGAGGAATTCGGTCGTTATCTACTCCGGCTGTTGCTGAGGAAATTCGCCGCTTCTTTGCAGAGCACCCGGTCCCTCAAGGACAGCTGACGCTCGAGCAGCATTTAGAGAAAATGAGTGTCAATGTTGAGCTTCGGGCACGTGAGGGTTCCCGAATCGGCAGGTGAGTACCTTGAACAAGGTTCGCCTGACAAAATAGAAGAGATGTTCGGTCAACCGTCCCGAAGGAAATTAGGGCCCCGTTACACGTTGTGGTCATCTCTAGTGTCGGTGCTGCTCGCTACGTGTTTGGTGTGGGCCGTGATTTATTGGTCTGGCTCGGTATTGGATTGATCAAGGCTCTCTGGCTGCGACAGCGCATTTTTCTCTGCACGCGCTGCGACGCTCTCGGCCCTGCTCACTTCAGTCCATTGATACATCAGTGCAACGATCGTTCCCCATACGACTGGAATTCCCCCTAGTTTCATTACGAGGCCTGCCAACTGCTGATCAGTGGTGGCGCTCAACCCATGAACTCTTGGGGCCAGTTCGTAAATCGCGTATAGGGGAAATCCCGCGAATGTGAGGAAACCGGCCGGGACTGCAGGAACTACTCCTAAGGCCAGAAAGAGGTACGCCATACGACCCGGGTAGCTCGTCATGCGGTGTTCGGTGATTGGTGAAACTATGGGAGCCCATACCATTAGACCTCCAATGAGCCACACAAAATCCATCAGGAAAGACCCGAACTGGTTGGTTCGAAAGTTGTCGACAGCCCAGGGAGAGTGAGTCGCTATGAGGATGGAATTGAATAGGACGCCCGCAACTACAGGCTGTGCGACGCGACCCATAAGGCGGTAAAGCCGAAGTCGCCCCGCTAGTCGGCGCGCCATCCATTCCGGAATGCCTAACCAAAAGAGTGGTGCGACAGCCATCGTGTAAATCAAAAACTGCAACATGTGCGCTGATGCCAGGTAACTGGCTCCTAGCAACCCAAGAGGCCAATCCGTTGCTACCCACAGCAGCAAAACCGAAATGATGAAAAACCTACGGTTTTTCTTTTCTCCTTCGTGTCCTTTTGGTGCCCTTCGTTGGAAGATGAGATACGAAGAAATCAAGAAAAGCATCACCGTCCATATGCCTGGATAGGCGCGAAAGGTCCATGACCAAGGCTCTTCAAGTGTCGAACACCAGAATCTCACGCAATTAAAACCTTTGGTTAGCTACAAGGTACTTCCCACTTTTGACGCTATCGGAGGGCTGCGAGTTTAGGCAGGTCGCGAGTCCAAGTCGTCTGACGAGTGGGGTGGGGGTACTGGGTTCGGCCCAAGCCATCGGGGGCGAAGGCGAATACCCGGCCATCATGCCCGAGATCATTTGGTGTACCTTCTGCATCGCTGGGTGCCAAAGCTACGAGAGCTGAGAACTGGCGTTGCACGTCTGCTAATTGTTCTTTGCTCCCAGTTAAACCGATGAAGTCCACACTGAATTGGTTTAAGAAATTCCTGATGACGCCCGGTGTGTCAGTTTCAGGGTCAACCGTTACAAATAACACTTTGATGTTTGGCGGCATACCGGGCCGATCTAAGACATTGCTGAGTTGTTCTAGGTGCACGGGACAAATATCGGGACAGGATGTGAATCCAAAGTAGACGAGTCGGACGCTGCCTTGAGTGTCCGAACGCATGGCAAATCGCTGTCCTTGTGTGTCGATAAGTATTGGGTCCGGCATAGGGCGAGGTTCATCCAATTCCATTCCGGAGTAAGTCTTATCCTCAGATGACACGCCACAAGCAAAAAGCGCCAAACTGATCACTATTAAGACTGCGATGGTCCTATATGGAGATGGACGCTGAACGATCTTTCTTTTTGGAGTGGAGGTGAGGGGAATTGAACCCCTGGCCTCTTCGATGCGACCGAAGCGCTCTACCAACTGAGCTACACCCCCATGGGGACGTTTGGACGATACAGGAAAATCGGTCAATGCAGCAGGTCGGGACAAGGACTCACTTCGTTCACTGAAATTATGGAGTAGCGCTTCGTCCGCTGCCATCGTCCGCAAGCTCCGCGGCAACTGCTATTTGTGGCTTCAAGTAATGAATTTGGGCGAGACGCTCCATCTCTTTCTTGCGTCGCTGATTCAAGAGAACGATGTAGCTACCGAGGGCGACGTCAAACGCTACGTGGGTCACGCCAACTGCTGTTAATCCCCCAACGGCCCATCCGACCAAGGTGATGCCAGATCCCAGCACCAGGAGCCGCAAAATGTCGCGGCGGCGGACGGCTGCCTCTCGGCTGTTGTTAGGCACTGAACTTCGCGGGCGTCTGTACACACCTCTTCGGTCCACTGTGGCGACTCTTGCTCCAAATGGAGCCGGTAAGCCCGCGGCTGGGGTTGCATGGGACAGAGTGTCTAATTGCTGATGCCACGCGGCCATGGGAGTTCTGCGGCCGCCACGGTGCAAGAACGCGCGCAACCAGCCCGGCACTAGAACCACGGCCCAAACACCAGCGAGAACAAGGAGAACTATTTCGGTCAAGCCCACTTCTCCTTCATTTCCGTCGCTCCATTGATCAGTTCAACAGCCTGAACCCTCTAAGTATTACGAGACCATCGGCTCGATGCAATGCCTAGGCCCTATCAGCTTCAGTTCCGGGTATAGGTGCCGGACTTCCCACCTGTCTTTTCTAACAGCGCCAAATCTGAGATGACCATACCTTTATCGATCGATTTACACATGTCATAGATGGTCAGCGCTGCTACAGAACAAGCAGTCAGGGCTTCCATCTCGACGCCCGTTCGTTCGTAAGTTTCCACCTGGGCAGTGACCGACACGTGATCTTCCGCTACTTCGAAATCTACTGAAACAGACCCAATCATTAAAGGGTGACATAAAGGAATGAGATCCGAAGTTCGTTTAGCGGCTTGGATACCGGCTATTCGTGCCACGCCTAAGACGTCTCCTTTTGCCACTTCCCCATCACCTATCGCCGACAGCACCGTTTCTGACATTTCGATTTGGCATCGGGCTACTGCTCGCCTATGTGTGACCTCTTTAGCTAAGACATCAACCATATGAGCATTACCGGAGGCGTCTAGGTGAGTTAAACCTTTTGGTTCGGACGTACCCATCTCTATCCTCCAATCTGGCTCATTGTGCGGCTAGGACGAATGAAGTTCACCTGGCCTATGGAGTGACCGGCCCATTTGGTACCAACCGCATCCACTATCGCCTTGGCGATCTCTTCGTCACTGGCTTTGCTTCTCAGGAGAGATCGCATGTCGAATTCGTCAACTGCGAATAGACAAGTCCGAAATTGACCTTCGGCCGTTAAGCGCACTCGGTCACAGTCTCCGCAGAATGGCTTGGTAACAGAAGCGATGACTCCGACTTCGCCCTTGCCGTCTGAGTAACGCCACCTTTCTGCGGGTTCACTACCACGGACAATGGGCTCGATAGGAACCGCTTTATTGATCTTTTCAACGATTTCGTCGGCTGGGACAACGAGGTCTTCGTTCCAGACGTCCCCAGCTTCGAGAGGCATGAACTCTATGAAGCGGACGGTCAGTCCCTTCTCTCTTCCAAATTCAGCAAAGTCAACAATCTCGTCATCGTTGATTCCTCTCATCATGACCACGTTGATTTTGACGGGCTGCAGGCCAGCGTCGATCGCTGCTTCTATGCCATCTAGGACACGGTCTAGTTCGTCGCGCCGAGTCAATTCTAGAAATCGCTCCGGGCGAAGTGAATCGAGGCTGATGTTGATGCGCTTTAGGCCCGCCTCGGCAAGACGCTTCGCGTGCATCCGCAACGTCGCTCCGTTCGTTGTGAGTGCAGTGTCGACACCCAGGCGCGCAAGACGTTCGACAAGTTCGGGGAGGTGTGCTCGGACGAGTGGCTCTCCACCGGTCAGACGAATACCGTCGAAACCGAAGTGCTTGATGCAGATTCGGGCGAATCGTTCGATTTCTTCGAAGGAAAGGATTTCTTCCCTTGGAAGCCACTGCATTCCTTCTGCTGGCATGCAGTACTGGCATCTGAAATTACAGCGATCCGTGACAGAAATGCGGAGATCGCGAACGGTGCGACCGAAAGGGTCGACTAATTCCTCCGCAGCTATTTCTTCACCCATGGTTTAAGCGTAGCGATGCTGGGTCGTTCACACTTGCCTGAAGCGTTGCTTCAGTGAAGCAGCAACAAATTAACTGCATCGCCTACCTGGCACCCGTCGCCGTCAGGTAGGACTGCTAAAGCGTTCGACCGGGCCATGGCAGCAAGCATGTGTGAGCCTTGTCCGGAAATGGAGTACGCGACCAGTTCAGAACCTTCGTATTTAACATCTACCCGAGCAAAGTGAATTTTCCCGTCCGGCCGTCGCGGTAAAGGGGTCGCTGCTATGCCTTGGATCATTGGTCTCACAGGTTGGGGAAATCCCATCATGGACCGCAATCCTGATCGGCCGAATAGTTCGTACGAAACCATGGAAGAGACCGGGTTTCCGGGAAGACCGAAAATAGGTGTATCACCAATAGTGCCGAATGCAAGGGGCTTGGCAGGCTTGATGGCTATCTGCATCCACTGCATATCTCCTACTCGTTTAAGAACCTCTTTGACATAGTCATAATCTCCCATGCTGACCCCGCCGGAAGTTATGACGGCGTCGCAGTCCCGTGATCCTTGGACTAATGCTTCTTCGATCAGCGTTTCATCATCGGGCAATAAGCCAAGGTCGACTGGCTCAAATCCGTCGCTGCTTAGTAGGGACAGCAGAGTTCGACGGTTGGAGTCGCGAATTTGACCTGGAGCCAAGGTTGCATTGCCCTCAACCAATTCGTCACCGGTCGACATGACTCCTACCCGCAGCCGCGGGTAGGTTTCAATCTGGCTTATGCCAAGGCTGGACAGGACACCTAAGTGTCCTGCTGTCAACGGTGTACCTTCGACAAAGACTGTTTCACCGGCGGCGACGTCGTCTCCTGCTGGACGAATGTGATTTCCCGGGTCGACAGTGGTGTCGACTGTCACGATGTCTCCCTCAACGGTGGTCTTTTCGACCATAACGATCGCGTCAGCGCCATCTGGCACAGGTGCCCCGGTCATGATTCGGCTCGCTTCGCCCTCACCGACAACTTTCGACGGATTATGTCCAGCTGCAATGGTCTCAACAATGAGAAGTTGAGTCGGAGTTTCCGAAAGGTCTGATGAACGAACAGCGAAGCCGTCCATCGCCGTGTTCGCGAACGGCGGCAAGGACTCTTCGGCGATCACATCGACCGCTGTAACGAGCCCTAGGGCTTCACTTACTTCGGTGAGCACCGGAGTCTTCCGCGTACAACTGCCCATTACGTAGGAGCGGGCCTCTTCAAGCGAGATCATGTGCCGAAATCTAGCGGCGATAGAGAACGGAGTCTCGTTACTTGTCAACAGGTGGGGGCTTAGTTGGTGGTCGCTACAATTTTCCTCGGCCCTGGGGGCTGATCAGGAGTTCACTTACGACATGCCTACATACCAATACCGGTGCATTACCTGCGACAATCAATTCGAAGTACGCCAATCGTTCACTGACGAACCAATTAGCTCGTGCCTGGACGAAGGTTGCGACGGCGAAGTGAAGAAGGTGTTCGGGAATGTCGGCATCGCCTTTAAAGGCAGCGGCTTTTACAAGAATGACAGCCGTTCCAGCCGCAAGCAGTCGGATTCCTCTAGTTCAACAGATGACAAAAAATCGTCATCCAAGACCAGTGAAGGCACTGCTTCAACCTCTGGTTCATCAGACAAGCCAGCGAAGACCGATACAGCCAAAAAGGCCAGCGACTGAGCTAACCCAGAGGGCGGCTATCAATAGGCGACTGTTGGAGTTAGCGATTTGTTATCGCGCTAGTAGCACCGCTATTAGAACGAGTGCCAGCACCACTCGGTACATAGCAAAGCCGCCATAGCTTCTCGACTGGGTCCAACGCAGCATTGCGTGAACTGCACCCCAGCCCGTTAGCGCGGAGGTAGCGGTGCCAGCGAACAATGCAGCACCCATACCCGAGGGCATGCCATCTGTTACCACTTCCACGGTTCTGAACAGGGCAGCGCCAGCGATAATCGGGAGCCCCATCAAAAACGCCAGCCGCGCAGCATGTGGTCGGCCGTAGCCGAGCTTACGGGCGGTAGTGATAATGATTCCAGAACGGCTTACACCTGGGAGGAGAGCCACGCATTGCCCGATGCCCATTGCAAGCGAATGAGAGAGCGATAGTTCGCTCGTCGATCGTTCGTCACGGCTAGATCGATCGACGAGCCACAAAATGACGCCGAAGAAAGCGAGCCCAACTGCGATGAGTCCGATTCGATCGCTTTGTCTTAACAAAAAGGACTCGAAGATAACGGCTACGAGAGCTGCCGGCAGCGCTGACAAAAGCAGAAACCAGCCGATTTTTGCGTGGGTGTCCCAAGGCTGGCGACCAATGACTGCTCTAAGGCCAGCTTTTGAGTAGAAATAGACGTCCTTCCGTAAGTACGTCGCTGCGCCAAGGAGCGTTCCGAAGTGAAGCGCTACATCGAAGGTGTTTTCCGCCCGTGTGTCTCCAACAAATTCGTTCCAGTTGAATAGCCAGGGAATAATTTCAAGGTGGCCACTTGAAGAGATTGGTAAGAACTCAGTGAGACCTTGGGTAATCCCTAAGACGATTGCATGGAAAATGGGCATCAGATGGCCGTTGGCGACTTGTCGCTGCGTTAGTCAGCGGTTGAGGGGACGATGCGTGGTTTCCACTGTCTAGGTGGATCGTAGTAATGACCGACCGGTTGACCAGCACGCATGGATTCTAGAAAGTCGGTCGGGTTCTCAAAGTCTGGCATTTGCATATAAGCAGCTCCTATGGCCTCAGCTACGTGGGCGTCGCTTCCCGCGCCGATCGCCAAATCATTTTCACTTGCGTAGTCCAGGGCTTTTTTATTGAGACTTTTAAGGCTGGTCTTCCCATTGAGGACTTCGATACCGTCAACAAGACCAAGGGCAACTAGTTCGTCTAGAACATCTGAACGCAGGTTGTTTCGGATCGGGTCGAAGGGGTGGGGTACGTAGACGATTCCACCTTGTTCACGAATATTTCTGGCAGCGTCTTCGGGTCGAATTCCTTGGGGAATTCGTTCTTCTAGAAACAGCCCAATTATCTCACCTGCGTGCGTTTTCAACTCTTCGCCAATAATTACCCGGCACGGAAGTTCGTCGACCAGTTCTATTGCTCCTCGGATCGCGTTGTGGTCAGTAACACACAGAACGTCTATTCCGGATGCTTCGACACACTCTTTAAGCTCTTCAGGCGTTGTCGTCGAATCGCCCGACCACATGGTATGAGAATGAAAATCTACTCTGACCCAGCCCTCTGGACAGGGCTCGCCAAGGTGTGGGTGTCGCTCAAGCGCTTCGGGTGACGGTAAACAAGGCACGGCCAGCAGGGTACCAATGGGCTTACGTGGTTCGCCCGCGGACTCTATGTCCCTGAGAGTGCCACGTCAGCAATTGCCATTGACGCGACTCCAGAGCCAGTGGGCAAAAACTCGAAGTCTCCGCCTATAGCCACCACGTCTAGGAGCATCCTTTGGAGCGTCGAAGCGATCGTGGCCTCTCTAAAGGGTGGACCGAGTGCGCCGTCTTTAATGTGTTGCCCATAGGCACCTACCGAAAAGTCACCACTGACTGGATTGACTCCGCTATGTAAACCATTGACACCTCGCACAAAGACTCCCGAACCGATCTGCGCGAAGAGTTCGTTTCTGTCGCCGGACCCTGGGGTCATACAAAGCGCCTGTATTCCCACTCCCGGTGTGGATCGAGGGCTCCGAACTGCGGAGCCTGTTGATTTAAGTCCTGCGCGCCGGGCGGTGTAAGAGTTGTGCAAGTAGCTGGACAGCACGCCCCCCTCAATAAGGGTGTTCCTGCGCGTCGCTAGACCTTCACCGTCGTGGTTATCTGCGCCTAGCGATTCTATGTTGGTTGGATCATCGAATAAGACCAGTTCAGATGAAGCGATTTTTTCACCGAGGCGGTCTGCGAATGGTGATCGGCCCTTTATCACTCGATCTCCTGTCAGGGCACCCGCGATTGTTCCAAGGAATGCCGCTGTGACCGAGGGTTCAAAAACGACAGTCAGTTGTTTGGACTCCGGTTTGGTTGCTCCCAACATGCCGGTGGCGCTCTCGACCGCTTCGCTGACAACGCGGTCAAGGTCAAGTAGATCTGCTCGACGAGCGGCGTCTCCTGAGTATCCGATCTGTGTCTCATTGCCATCGACGGCGAGGGGTTGGACGCCTACCGAACAGCTTCCGCCCTCGCTATACACCGAGATTCCTGACGTTGAGGCCAAAGCAAATTCGCCCCAGCCGTCGGACCAGGCGGCGGATCGCACGCTCTTTACCCTTGGGTCAGAACCGAGACATCTCTGTTCTAGTTCGATCGCCACAGTAGATCTCTGTTCTTCGGTTATCTGAAGAATTGTCGGATCGGATAAGTCGAGATTAGGTGGAAGGACGTCGTCAGGGGCGGCGATGCCTTGGTAGGGGTCGGGTTCCGCGAAGTTCAAATTCTCCCGAGCTTCTTCTAGTAGTTGAATCAAAACTTGGTGGTCGAGTGAACCGGCGCTGGCAAAGCCTTGCCGGCCATCAACCACGACTCGGACCCCAGCCGCTTCGGACAGGCCTGAACGAACAGATTCAACCTGACCTGAATAGGCTTTGACGGTGGTGGAACGGTTCCGGGACACGCAGATCTCAACTTGCTCGTTGTCGCGAGATCCGGCGATAAGTTTCTCTGCTAAGTCGGGCAGTTCAAGCCTTCGCGTCAACTTGCTGTTCCGCCAATAGTGAGGGCGGCGACCCGCAGCGTCGGTTGACCATCGCCTACAGGAACACCTTGCCCATCTTTGCCACAGGTACCCGGGCTTCCCATAGCGAAATCGTTACCGACCACTTCGATATTTTGAAGCACGTCGGGGCCGTTACCAATGAGGTTTCCTTCCCTAAGAGGAGAAGTGATTTCACCATTTTCGATGAGATAGGCCTCGGTCATGCCGAACACAAAGTCGCCGGTAGCGGTGTTCACCTGGCCACCACCGAGTTGTGCGACATAAATGCCGTTCTGCGTATCCGCAATAATGTCCTGCGGTTCGACGTCACCGTTGGTTACATATGTGTTGGTCATCCGAACCATGGGGAGATGTTGGTAACTCTGCCTTCGTCCGTTTCCTGATGCTGCCCTCCCCGCTGCGCGGCTGCGTAAGTGGTCCCACATGTAATCGGTGAGAACTCCATCCTCGATCAGGACATTTTTTTGCGCTGGGCATCCTTCATCATCAATAGCAACTGTTCCCCATTCGACTCCCATCGTTCCGTCGTCAACCAAAGTCACTGAAGGCGCGGCCACAAGTTCTCCAATTCGGTCGCGAAATACAGATGCTCCCTTGTTGACCAGGTCGGCTTCGAGGCCGTGCCCACAAGCCTCATGAAACAAAACTCCTCCCCCACCGCGTTCGATAACGACGGGAAGCTGTCCGCTGGGCGCGGGTCGTGCCGCCAATTTAGTTATGGCACGTCTAGCGGCACGTTGTGCCATGGCTTCAACATCGTGGTCATCGAACAACTCAAATCCAACCGTGTAGCCCACTGTTTCGCGTCCGGTTTGCAAACCTTGGTCGCCACTGGCGACACAGTTAACGGATAGCAGCGTGCGAGTTTGATCATCGGCTTGGAAGACGCCATCTGTGTTGGCAACAAGCACTTTGCGACGTCCCTCTGAGTATCGGACAGTCACTTGCGTTATGGCCGAATCTTGTTCGCGCGCAGCGGCGTCAGTTTGTTGTAAGAGTTCAACTTTGCGAGCTTTGGGAACCGATTCGGGCAAAATCTTCGCTCTAGTATCTGCGGTTCCACTTCCGCGAAGAGCAATAGGTGTGATTTGAGCTCCGCCTCGAGCTGCGGCTGCGGCCGCTCGGGCAGCTTCATGTAGACCGTTAGGCGATATATCGGAGGTATGGGCAAACCCAGTTGCATCTCCAACTGTGACGCGGATGCCGGCGCCTAAATCGCGACTAGAGACCATCGCCTCAACACGATTTTCGTCGTATTCAGCGGCACCGCTTTGTCTGTCTTCGACGAATACTTCGGCCCACTCTCCACCGTTGCTCACCGCTACGGAGAGCACATCTTGAATAATTTCGCGGTCCACCAACGGAGAATTCACGTTCACACTCATATCGGCCTCAATCGGGTCGGAGTTAACTTTGGCGACACAGTACCGTGATCAGCGGCAA
>CETH01182711.1_pt1 | contig 27351 bp, 25 predicted proteins | sample 361461 | NCBI WGS metagenome assembly CETH01 (sample SAMEA2622695, study PRJEB7988) | marine metagenome | isolation source: saline water (ENVO:00002010), including
TATATATATAACATATTAATTCTGATTTAACATCACTTTTAATATATGATACTACAGTTGAATAAAATTATAATATTAATTATACGGGTAAAAATTATCTAGAATTTTATAAATGAAAAATAAAAAATTATACGAAATCTTAAAGCGTCTTTATTCTCAAAGCTTATCACCCGAAGAGGTAATTGGAATTTTGGAAAAAGAAAATGATTTCTCAGATTCTGATTTTGCAAATGTAGACCTTTTAAGAGAAATTAGAGTCGGATTTCCTGAAGTTATTTTCGGCCTAAGTAAAACACCAAAACAAGTTTTGGAAATTTCCAAAAAATTATTTGAAGAAGAAAAGTTCTTTTTGATTACAAGATCTTCACTTGAAACATATAATTTACTCAAGAAGGATTACCCTGAAGTCAAATGGTCTGAAATTTCAAAAACAATTTGGCTAGATAAAAGAAAACTAAAAAAAACTCTATTACCTGGCTTAAGTATAGTTTCTGCCGGAACATCAGATCTTCCTTACGCAACCGAAGCAAAACTTACAGCAGAACTTATGGGATGCAAGGTAAAGATGATTACAGATGTTGGAGTAGCTGGAATACACAGACTATTCACAAGGCTACCTGAAATTTCTAAGGCAAAAGTCATTATAGTAGTAGCGGGAATGGAAGGAGCATTACCTAGTGTTATAGCAGGACTGGTTAAGGCACCTATAATAGCTTTACCTACATCGGTTGGATATGGTGCAAATTTAGATGGATTAAGCGCATTTCTTACAATGCTAAATTCCTGTGCCCCCGGAATATCAACAGTAAATATTGATAATGGTTTTGGAGCCGGGTATCAGGCAGCAAGCATTATAAAACTAAATAAAGGTTAACTATCTTTCAACTCTACGAATTTCAATTTCCTCACCTTTGGCTAACGCAACTCTACGAATCTCAATATCTAATTTCAGTAACCAATAACTTAATGTAGCCTTACTTACGCCTACACGCTTTGCTGCTCCAGTTAGACCAAATTCATTAACCATTTCGGGTAACGCACGCTCTAAAGGACGACGTAACTTCTTCTCTGCGTCTAACATTTTTTTAGTTTTTGGTCGCGCCATAAACACCTCGAAAATTAATTTTTTATTACTAGTTTAATAGTAATTCCGATAACATTACTTGTCAAGAACATGTTTTGAATAAATATTGAACAAATAAAAAACTAATTCAATACTTGTAAAATACTATACATAATTTTATACTAGAGTTTAGTATAAGACTAAAAATCATTTATGTTGTGTTTTTTTTTTATTTTTTAGGAAATTAATTTCTTATTTATGAAAAAAATAATAAAAAAATGGAAAAAATAGAAAAATAGTCGGATCGATATAAACCCCATTTAAATTTAAAATGGTATATTTTATTTATAAGAAATTTTGACACGCCTATAAAACGATTTATTCTCAGTTACTTGTGAAAAAATTATGGAACTAATCACAGAAATAATACATAGTCTTGAAACAGCAATATTAAATTTTACTAATGAAATTTATGAGTTTATGGGTTGGTGGGGAATAATAGTCTTGATGTCTATAGAAAGTACCGCCCTACCCTTACCGAGTGAAATAATTATGCCTCTAGCAGGATGGCTTCTAGTATCAGAAAAAAATCTAGGTATAATTTATGTGTTTTTTGCTGGATTTTATGGAGCAATAGGAAGTCTTATAGGCTCACTAATTGAATATTATGTGTGTCGAATCGGAGGAAGACCTCTTTTAGAAAAGTATGGAAAGTATATATTAATTACAAAAAAAGATATTGATAAAGCAGAAAATTTATTTCTAAGAAGAGGTGAAATAATTGTTATAATTGCAAGATTAATTCCCGGGGTAAGAGGATTTATTTCAATCCCAGCTGGATTAGCAAAAATGAATGTTATTAAATTCTCTCTATTCACTTTTTTAGGAGCTTTTCCCTGGACTTTTGGATTGTCTTTAGCGGGTTATATTCTAGGAGATAACTATAAGCAAATAAGAGAGATAATGAAACCATTCGATATACCTATATTTATTATTATATTATTACTTATCTCATGGTTTATCTATAAAAGAATAAACGAAATTAGAAATAACTCAAATTAAATTTTTTGTAATATTTATAATAAATAATTAGGACAAAAAATATAAAAAAAAGGTAAAATAATTACATTGCCCCGGTAGCTCAACTGGATAGAGTGAAAGACTTCTAATCTTTAGGTTGTGGGTTCGAGTCCCACCCGGGGTGCCATTTTCTTGACCAAATCTTAACATTTCACAGTAATAATATTCATACTAGCATGTTATATATAAAATGACTAAAAAAGCTCTTATAATTGAAGATGATAAATCAGTTTCTCAACTGATAAGGTTATATCTGTCAGATTCAGGATATGATGTAATTGAATTTAATGATGGCATAAAAGGCCAAGATTACGCCTTATCAAATAATGTAGATATAATTTTACTAGACCTAAATCTTCCTGGAATAGACGGAATAAAAATATGCAAAAACATTAGAAAAGTTTCGAATGTGCCAGTCATAATGGTGACTGCAAGAGTAGATGAAGCTGACAAATTGGAAGGTCTTGATATTGGTGCAGATGATTATGTAACAAAACCATTCAGTCCAAGAGAACTGATATCAAGAGTAAATGCTGTACTAAGGAGAAGTGAAAAAAAAGATGTAGAAAATTTCACTTCAAAATCTAAAAAATTACGTACTGAAAATTTTGAAATAGATATTTTTTCACATAAAGTAATGATAAAAAAGCAGACAATTAAATTAACTCCAACTGAGTTTAATATACTAAAATTATTGATGGAAAATGAAGGTAGAATATTTTCAAGAGACCAGATAATCAATGAAGTCTTCGGATATGATTTTGAAGGCTATAATAGAAATATTGATACTCACATATCAAATCTTAGGAAAAAAATTGAAAATATATATCCTGATCAGAAAAATTTAGAATCTATATATGGAGTAGGATATAAATTTGAAAATTAATAAATTTTACTCACTTCAAGTTAAATTTTCTATAAGTTTTGCTTTAGTAATATCTATAATACTACTTTCAACGAGCATTTTTTCTGCATTCAGTACAAATCAAGCAATTAATAATATTGATAAGAAAATAAACGAAAATAAATCATTAAGAGCAGAAATTATCTTGAAAGAATCATTAGAAGAATTATCCGATTATAGAGAATTACAATATTCAGCGCAACAGATTGCAAAACTTTATGGATGGCGCGTTGTATTAAATAATAATGAAGGATTCATTGTCGTAGATTCTAGCCAAATAGCAATGGATTCTAAAGGTGAATATGAAACATTTTATGAAAGATTTGGTAATGGAGATATTTTTGATACAGTTTATCCCGTAGAAAATAAAAAAAAGGAATTAATTGGAAATTTATATATTGATACAAATCCAAAAAAAAATCAAAGACCGTTATTATTAAGGGAATACAATCCATTAGAAAAAATTAGCTCTGTAAGTAATAAAATCAATTCTGATATTAAAGCCTCTGATGAGTATTATGATCAATTATCAGATTTAGTTGACCCTCCATTAAATGACCTAAGAAATTCATATCAAAGGACCCTTATTTTTTCAGGTATATTAGCAGGCATAATTGGATTAGTAATAATAATGTATCTAACTAAAAAAATGATTTTTCCAATAAAAAACCTTCGCAATGCCGCACTATTAGTTGGAGAAGGCAATTTGTCTCATAGGGTACAAGAAGATAGTAATGATGAATTAGGAGACTTATCAAAAGTTTTCAATAAAATGATAGAAGATCTCGAACAATCAAAATCTGTTCAAAAAAGACTAACAGCAGATATAGCACATGAGTTAAGAACTCCCCTTACAAATATTATTGGTTACATTGAAGCTTACAAGGATAGAATAATAAAAAGCGAGCTAGAAACTATAGACACTATACATGAGCAAACATTACATTTATCTAAACTTGTAGAAGATCTTAGAATATTATCTATAGCGGATTCCAAAGCATTATTACTGAATAAAAAAATCGATAATTTAGTTGAAATAGTTAAAAATACTCATAGCGATTTTAATAATAAATTTAATGACAAATCAATCAAATCTAAAGTCATCAGTGATAAAGATGAAATAATGATTGAATTTGACAGTACGAGAATCAAGCAAATTTTATCAAATCTTATTGAAAACGCTTTAATTCATACGCCAAATAAAGGGATTATTAATATTTCAATAAAATCCCAAAAATATAATATTGAAATAGAAATTTCTGACAATGGAACAGGAATAAAAGAAAAAGATTTAGAAAAAATATTTGATCAATTTTACCGAGCTGATATTAGTAGAAATCGTTCTACAGGAGGCACAGGATTGGGATTATCTATAGTGAAAAAACTAGTAGAAGCTCACGGAGGAAATATAAACGTAAAAAGTATTGAAAACGAAGGAACTTCATTCTTAATTTCTTTACCTTTGTGATTATATAAAATAATATATTTACATGAATAAGCCAAATATAATATTAATTAATTGTGATGACCTGGGATATGGAGACTTAGGTTGCTATGGTTCAAAGCTAAATGATACTCCAAATATAGATAAATTATCTGAAGAGGGAATTAAGTTCACAAACTTTTATATGGCATCTCCTGTATGCTCCCCTTCTAGAGCTGCAATGTTGACCGGTTGTTATCCTCCACGAATTAGTTTCGGGTCTTTTGATGATAACCGAAACGTTCTTTTTCCCGGTTCACCTACAGGGTTGAACCCCAACGAAATAACCATTGCTAATCAGGTTAAGAGTGCAGGATATAATACTAAAATTATTGGAAAATGGCATTGCGGAGACCAGAAAGAATTTCTTCCGACTAACTACGGTTTTGACAGCTACTATGGAATTCCATACTCAAACGATATGGGGCGTGCGGTAATACCAGAAGATATGATCCCTGGGGGATCATTTGGACCTATTGATGAAGAAACACGTTCGCGTAGAGAAAAATTTCCTCCTTTGCCATTGATTAGCGATAATGAAGTTATACAAGAGCAACCAGATCAAGCCGGTATAACAGAAAGATATGTTGAAGAAAGTATAAAATTTATCAGAAAAAATAAAAAACAACCATTTTTTTTATACTTAGCTCATATGTATGTTCATCTGCCATTATATGCTCCTGAAAGATTTATAAATAATTCTAGAAACGGTAGGTATGGTGCAGCAGTAAGTGGCATTGACTGGTCTACAGCAATGATATTAGATGAACTTAAGAAACTAGATTTAGATGAAAATACTCTTATAATCTTCACAAGTGATAATGGTTCCAATACTAGAAATAACGGAAGTAACGCACCTCTTCGAGGTAAAAAACAAGAAACTTATGAGGGAGGACAAAGAGTACCTATGATAATGAAGTGGCCAAAAAAAATTCCAGCTAATTCAACCTCTGATGAACTAGTCTCATCTATTGATTTTTTTCGGACAATTTCTTCTATATTAGGTATAAAAATAGATAGTAAAAATAAAATTGACAGTCTTGATTTTTCCAATGTAATGTACTCACCAATTAATTCAAAAAGTCCAAGAGAAACTTTTTTTTACTACAAACAGAATAATCTTGAGGCTGTGAGAAACAAAAAATGGAAACTTCATCAGCAAAAAGATGGTAAAAAAGTAAGTGAATTATATAACTTAGAAAATGATATTTCAGAAAAAAATAATGTTTATGAAAAACACCCTGAAATTGTTCTAGAACTACAAAAATTACTTGATGAATGTGCTAAAGAACTAGGTGATGAATTTTCAGGTATTCAAGGCAGTGATATTCGACTTCCAGGTAAAGTTGAAAATCCTTCAACACTCACATCATTCAATCCTAATAGTCCTTATTTTGCTCCAATGTACGATATACCTGATTGGGGATAAATCCAAATTTACTGAGCTGTATACCCACCATCTACAGGCATATTAATTCCAGTTATAAATGAAGCATCATCTGAAGCTAAAAATAAAGCAGCCTTTGCAATTTCTTCAACTTCTCCAAGTCTTCCCATTGGATGAAGAGAAATAAGTTTTTGATGCTCATCTGAGTCATCAGTTAGAGTTTTGGTTAATGGTGTATAAGTAAAACCCGGGCACAAGGAATTAACTCTTATTCCACTTTTACCGAATGCAACAGCCATATCTCTAGTCATCTGTACTATGCCCCCTTTTGAATGAGGATAAGGGTTAAATCCATCGCTAAGTCCTTGAGCATAACCAACTAATCCTATAATAGAGGCTAGGTTAATTATTGAACCGCCATTATTTAATTTCATTTTCTTTGTGGCATGATATGACATCATCATACTACCTTTTAAGTTTACATCTATCACCCAGTCCCACTTTTTTTCAAAATCCCAATCTTTAGGAGCATATCTAGGCGTAACTCCAGCACTATTAATTAAAATATCTAACCTGCCATACTTTTCATATGTTTTTTCTACTAACGATTTACACTCATCATTAGAAGTAACATCAGCATTAGAAATAAAACTCTCACCTCCCTCAGAATTAATTTTTTTAGAAAGTTCAATCATTGAATCATTTTTTACATCTGCAAGAGATAACTTAGCACCATGTTTTGCAAAAAGTACAGAGCATGATTTACCAATACCAGAACCTGCACCTGTTATTAATGCAACCTTATTATTAATACGTCCAGTCATAACTTTCTCCTCTTTAATAAATGTAAATTAAGTTTATTTTTAGATACTATTTATCTTACAATACAAATATGAATAAAAAAAATCAAAATAAAAAAGAAAAAATTAATACAGACTCAAAAAATATATCTAATTTAGAAATAGCTGGCCTAATAAGCCGATTATATGCATTTATGATTGATTTAGGTTTAATATTTATCATAATTTATACTTTTGGACCAATCTCAGGTAATAAATTATTTCATGAAGATGCAGCAACTCAAGATATCTTAGTACTTTTTGGATATTTTGTTATACCTACTATAATATGGGGAAGAACCCCAGGAAAATGGGTGGCCGGTATAATAGTAGTAATGAAGGACGGAACGCCAGCTGGGCCAGCTTCAATACCAAGAGAAATGGTAGGTAAATTTGTTTCATACATATCATTTGGAGTTGGAATATTATGGATTATATTAGATAAGGAAAATCAAGGTTGGCATGATAAGATAGCTGGTACATATGTTGTAAGATGTGACCAGAAATCAAGGCTACCTTTTTTCCTGAATTTTTTAAAAAGTAAAAAGAAGTGAAAATATGGATATTTCAAAAAAGGTTCAAGAACAGATGGAAAATAGCTCTTGGATAAGAAGGATGTTTGAGCAAGGGATCGAGCTAAAAAAAACACATGGAGAAAAAAATGTATTTGATTTATCCTTAGGAAATCCGATAGTAAATCCTCCAAAAAAATTTTTTGAGATATTAAGAGATTTAAGTAATTCCAAAGATAAAAATGTTCATAAATATATGCCAAATGCAGGTTTTTATGAAGTAAGAGAAGAAATAGCTAAATCAATTTCAAAAGAGTCGGGTCTACCTTTCAAAGCTTCTGATATTGTTATGACAGTAGGAGCAGCAGGGGCTATTAATACATTGTTTAGATCTATCTTAGACCCTGGAGACGAAGTAATAATTATTTCACCATTTTTTGCAGAGTATATTTTTTATATCGAACATCAAAATGGGAATTATAGAATTTGTGATTCAGATGAAAACTGGATGCCAAACCTCAAGAACTTAGAAAATATTATAGGTGAAAAAACGAAAGCTATATTAATAAATTCTCCAAATAACCCAAGTGGTGTCATTTATTCAAAAGAAATTTTAGAAAAAATGTCTTCAATTATAAAAAATGCAGAGAAAAAATATTCCACTAGCATTTATTTGATTTCAGATGAACCGTACAGAAAAATTATTTATTCTAATAACGATTATCCTTTCATATACCAGTATCACGAAAGATCCGTTGTGGCTACATCTCACTCAAAAGATTTAGGTTTGGCAGGAGAACGAATCGGTTATATAGCAGTCAACCCTAGTTATACTAACAAAATAAAACTTATTGATGCTATTATTTTCTCATTAAGAACGTTGGGCTTTGTTAATGCTCCAGCATTAATGCAAAGAGTTGTTGCTAAATTACAGGACGAGGTGGTTGATGTAAATATTTATAGAAAAAAACGAGATTTACTTTATGAAAACCTTATTAAAATTGGTTACGATTGTGTAAAACCTGATGGTGCTTTTTACCTTTTTCCTAAATCACCAATACCTAATGATGAAGAATTTGTAAAAATATTACAAAAAGAACTTGTACTTGTAGTACCGGGCATAGGGTTTGGAACCAAAGGTTTTTTTAGAGCTTCATACTGTGTTGAAGACTGGGTAATAGAAGGCTCTTTGGATGGATTTAATCAAGTATTAAAGCAAATTAATAGTTAGAAAGAAAATAATGTCAGAAAAAAAATGCTGTTCTCCAAATGATCCTCATAAAAGTAGCAGTGATATTAACGAAATAAATTTTTTAAGTAAGCAAAAAATTAAACTTGGAGAAATGATATTAATTGATCAAGAAAAATTTTTAATGGGAACAAATTATAAAAAAGCCTTTTCTTCTGATGGAGAAGGACCACTTAGAGAAGTCACTCTATCAAAATTTTATATAGATCAATATCCTGTAACAAATATAGATTTTGAAAAATTTTGCATTAGTACTGGGTATACTACTGAAGCAGAAAAGTTTGGATGGTCTTTTGTTTTTTATCAATTAATATCTGAAAAAACAAAAAAAAATATATCTGAATCCGTTTACGATGCTCCGTGGTGGTGGAAAGTAAATGGTGCAAGTTGGAAAAATCCATATGGGCCTGATTCAAGTATTAAGGGTATAGAAACTCATCCAGTAGTTCATGTTTCATGGAATGATGTAAACGCATACTCAAAATGGGTAGGAAAGAAAATTCCATCTGAAGCAGAATGGGAAATGGCTTCAAGAGGAGGATTAGTTAATAAAAATTTTTCATGGGGCGATGACGATTCGGAAATATACAAAAAATGTAACATATGGGATGGAAAATTTCCTGATCAAAACTCTCTAGATGATGGATGGTTAGGAACATCTCCTGTTGATTACTTTGAACCTAATAAACTAAATGTATACGATACTGCTGGAAATGTATGGGAATGGTGTAGTGACTGGTTTTCATCATCCTTTCACCAAATTGAAAGTCAAGAAACAAGAATAAACCCTAAAGGACCTCCTCAAGGTAACACCAAAACTATGAAAGGTGGATCTTATTTATGTCATAATTCATACTGTAATCGATACAGAAATTCAGCTAGAACTCAAAATTCACCTGATTCTTCAACAGGGAACTTAGGATTTAGACTCGCTTATAGCGATTAATTTATTTCGATTCTTTTAATCCAGTACCGGTTAGAGGAATTAGAACTTTTTCATTAGGCTCTATTTTTTTTTCTTTCAACAATTTATTTAAACCTGCTAAAGCTGCTGAACAAGTAACTTCTATAAATAAACCTTCATTTTCTGACATGTATTTTTTCCAATAAATCATATCCTTTTCTTCCACAGTCATAACAGTACCTTTAGATTTCCTAATAGTGTCAGAAATCTCAAAAATTCTTGGGGGATTTGAAACAGCAATACCACTAGCCAGTGTAGGAAGAACTTGACTAATATCCCAGTCTATACCGTGAAAATAGTTATAAATAGGGCTAACTGAACTCGCTTGAATTGCATGAAATTTGGGTATATTAGTAATTTTTCCTTGTTTATATAATGCTTCGTAAGCAGAGTACATCCCAAGCAATAATGATCCATTCCCAACTGGTAAAATCACATGGTCAAACAAAAAACCTTCTTTTATTATTTCATAAGTAACATTTTTCATTCCTTCACTAAAATAAGGACTTAAGTTATGCGACAAATATAAAATATCATTACCTTCAGAATAACTCATTGCTGAAATTGTAGTATCATTTCTAGATCCTTCAATTGGAAATAGTTTAGCACCATACACTCTAATTTGCTCTTTCTTAGCATCAGGTGTTTTGTGAGGAACGAAGATGTTAGCATTTATATTCATAAAACTTGCATATGCTGCTAATGATGCACCTGCGTTTCCTGATGAATCTTCTACAAATTCATTAACACCAAAATTCTTTGCAACATTCATTAGGACATTAGATCCTCTATCTTTAAATGATCCAGTAGGAGATAAAAATTCAAGTTTAGCATATAAAAATTTATGTGCTAATTTTTCTCCAAGATTATTTAAGGGAATTATTGGAGTGTCACCATCACCCAATGAGGTAGAATTTGAGCCCAACAATGAATCCATCATAGAATTCTTATCCTGAGGAAAATCTTTATACTCTACTTTTACAACAGAATTACAATCATCACACCTTAGAAGAAATATACTAGGTTTATGTTTCTTTTTACAATTTGTACAAATTAAGCAATGTTTCATAAATAAAACTATACATCTATTTACAAGAAGAATAAATATAGTATAAATAATAATAAATATCTAAAAATTGACTTAATGGAGTAATATAAATGGGAAAAACAGGAGTATCAGCAGTATGGCATGATTCAAATGAAAGTTGGGAATTCAGGGAATTACCTTTACCAGAATTAGAAAATGATGCAATCCAAGTAAAAGTAGAAGCTACCAGCGTATGTGGCTCTGATCTTCATATTTGGAGAGGTGATGGAATTGATACAAAAAAACACCCTAGAGATCCTTTTGTATTTGGTCATGAAATGATGGGTACAGTAGCTTCTATGGGGAACAAAGTTACTACAGACTCACTAAGAAAACCTTTAAAAGAAGGGGATAGAATAGCATTTTCGTATTTTTTCCCATGTGCAAAATGTTACAACTGCATAAGAGGTGAATTTGGCGCATGTAAGTTTAGGCTAGGCAGAAAACCTCTTGAAGAATGGCCTGTTTGTAATGGAGGCTTTGCACAATATTATTATTTAAGGAGTCCTCACTATATATTTAAACTTCCAGATGAAATTTCTAATGCATCAGCTGCTCCTATTAACTGTGCTCTAGCCCAAGTGTATGATGCGCTTCATCTTGGAGGAGTCATGATGGGAGATAATATAGTAATTCAAGGAGCAGGAGGATTAGGAATTAATGCTACAGCAATTGCAAATGAATTAGGAGCATCAAAAATCATAGTTATAGATGGTCAAAAACCTAGACTAGATCTAGCAGTGCAATGCGGAGCAACCGACATTATTGATATGAACGAATATGATACACCTCAGTCAAGAATAGATAGAGTAATGGAACTTACAAATGGTATTGGTGCAGATAAAGTAGTGGAAGTGGTTGGTTTCCCCCAGGTAGTTGAAGAAGGTGTTGACATGGTAAGAATGAGAGGTAAATATCTAGAAATTGGTAATATTATGCCTGGATCCAAAGCATCATTAGATATGGCTAAATTTATTACTAACCAGATAAGGTTTTACGGCATACAACACTACGATCCATGGATAATACCTAATTCAATTGATTTCTTACTTAGAACAAAAGATAAATATCCATTAATGGATGTAATATCTCATGAGTTTTCCCTAAAAGATATTGATAAGGCTTTCAAAACGGCAGAGTGGCTTGGTACACAAGATGGTAGTAAAGTAACTAGAGCAATTGTTACACCTAATGCATAAGAATAGCGTTGTGAAAAAAGTAAGATTAGGTATTATTGGGGCCGGTAAATTTGCTGATACTCATATGCAACATTTTTCTAAGATAAAAGATGTTGAAATAGTTGCTGCTTCACGAACAAATGAGAAGAAATTATCTGAATTTCAAAAAAAATGGAAAATAAATAACATTTATACCGATTATGAAGAAATGATATCCAAATCTAATATAGATGGTGTACTGATTATTACCCCAACTAACTCTCATAAAGACATAACTCTATCTGCAATCGATAAAGGACTTCATGTTTTATGTGAAAAACCATTAGCCTTAAGTGCTAATGATTGCAAAATCATGCTAGAGTCAGCAGAAAAAAAAGGAATAATTCATTCAACTAATTTTAATCAAAGAGGAAACACATCTCTAGGTAAAATTAAGAGATATATTGATAATGATTTCATTGGAAGAATATTTCATGCAAACATATGGTGGGGAATGTCTCATCAATATGACGCAAGACCAGACACACTAGCTTGGAGATTCAAGTCGGAATTTGGAGGGGGTTCAGTTTATGAACTTATTCATGTTTTTGATATGCTTAGATTTATAAATGGAGAAATTTCAAGAATTGTATCTACTCTAGATACAACGACTAAAAAAAGACCGACTGCAGACTTTCCTGATGGAATAAACGTGGATGTACCAGATGCATCAGGTTTTTTATGCGAATGGGCAAACGGAGGTTTTGCAGTAGTTCATACTTCATTTGCATCTAGAGGAACAGATCCAGATGGGAGTACATCAGCTAGAATTGAAATCTCAGGTGAAAAGGGTAAAATTGCTACAAACGGAAAATATCTCATAGAAGGTGTTACTGGTCACAATGGACCAATTCATCAATTAGACCCAGGCCCCGAATATGCTCAACCTTATTCTAGGTTTGTCGAGGCTATTATGAAAAATGATCAAAAAATTATTGATACATCTTTTTATGATGGATTAAAAGCGGCAGAAATAGTTGATGCTGCATATGAGTCATTTAGTAAATCAAAATGGATTCAAATATCACATTCATAAGTTGTAAGTAATTGAAAACGATAGAGTAAATACTTATAATTGACAAAAAAAGTAATTATTTATTTATGGATATCCCTTAACAATGAAATTAAAACACTGTCACAACTTTCATGATTTTAGAAAATTAGCAAAAAAAAAGATACCTTCACCAGTTTTTCACTATATTGATGGAGCTGCGGATGATGAGATGACTCACAGAAGAAATACCAGGGCTTTTGATGATGTTGATTTAGTTCCGAGTGTACTAAGAGATGTATCAGAAATTGACTTATCTACTACCGTGTTTGGTAAAAAATTAGATCTACCCTTTTACTGTTCCCCTACTGCCTTACAAAGACTCTTTCATTATGATGGAGAAAAGGCAGTTGGACGGGCTGCTGCAAAATTTAATACAATGTTTAGTGTTTCAACTCTTTCTACTACAAGCATGGATGTATTAGAACCAATAGATGCACCCAAACTCTTTCAATATTATTATCACAAAGACAAAGGTCTTAATGATGCTATGGTAGAAAAAGCAAAAGAAGCTAATTTTGATGTTCTAGCTCTAACTGTAGACACAATAACATCAGGTAATCGTGAAAGAGATTTTAGAACAGGTTTTACATCGCCACCCAGAATAACTCTTTCAAGTGCATTTAGTTATGTTACAAAACCAATGTGGGGAATAAACTATCTAACTAAAGGAAAATTCGAACTACCATTATTGAAAGATCATGTAACTGAACTTAGTAATGTAGCAACATCAATAGGTGATTATTTTGGAAAAATGCTAGATCAATCTATGAGCTGGAAAGATGCAGAGGAACTTAAGTCAAAATGGGGAGGACAATTCGCATTAAAAGGAGTTATGAGTGTTGAAGATGCAAAAAAAGCTGTAGATATTGGTTGTAATGGAATTATTGTTTCCAACCATGGTGGTAGACAATTGGATGGATCACGCTCTCCATTTGATCATATTTCTGAAATTGTAGATGCTGTAGGAGATAAAATAGACGTAATAATGGAGGGAGGAATTCAAAGAGGAACGCATATATTAAAAGCTCTTTCTATAGGTGCAAAAGCATGCGCTGGCGGAAGAATGTATCTTTATGCTCTTGCAGCTGCCGGGCAAGATGGTGTGGAAAAAGCATTGGGCATTTACAGAGATGAACTCGAGAGAGACATGAAACTAATGGGATGTACAAAAATTAGTGAACTTTCAAGAAAAAATTTACGATTTAGGAATTAACTTAAATTATTCATAAAATTTTTTTATGCCATTTCTAGAGTATTCGTTACTAGCAGCATTCACAGCATTTCCCTTAGAAATTTCAATTCCAAACTGAGGCAATATATTTTCCAAAGCCTGTAAAATAAATAAAACGTTTGGAGGATAACAAGATTCTCCCATCAAGCCAATTCTTATTACTTTACCTGCAAATTCTCCTAAGCCCCTTCCTACTTCAATAGAATACTGATCTAAAATTCTTGACCTTAACTTAACGTCATCTACATCTTTTGGTAAATTGATAACGGTAAGTTGGTCTAATCTATCACTCTTAGTTATTGGTAAATCTAAACTTAGTGCCTTCAAGCCAGATCTAAGAGCTGATGCATTAATTTTATGCCTTTCCCATCTTTCATATAATCCTTCATTTAGGGTTAGTGCAAGAGCTTCTCTTAAGCCGTATATCATGCTTACAGGAGCTGTGTGATGAGGTATATGATTTTCGGACCAATAATCCCAAATCAATGATAAATCAAGATACCAGGATGAAGGCAATGTTTTTCTATTTCTTATAAATTCTAAGGCTCTACTTGACAATGCAACAGGAGATATACCTGGAGGAGCAGCTAAACATTTTTGTGACCCTGAGTAAGCATAATCAATTTCCCATTCGTCAAATTGAAGCTCACATCCAGCCAATGATGTAACCACATCCGTCATAAACAAAGCTCCAAAGTCATGAGAAATTTTTGCCATTTCTTTAATTGGATTTATAGTTCCAGTGGAAGTTTCAGCATGAATACCTAAAACTAATTTAGTATCAGGATGTTCCTTTATAGTATCTAATAAGACTTCTGGATCAAATGATTTACCCCATTCTGTTCTTATTGGTATTACGTTCAACCCCAGCCTTTCAGCCATAATAATTTGACGTTCACAAAAGTAACCGTAAGAACAAATTATGACTTTTTCTCCAGGTTCAGCTAAACTAACAAGCCCTGCCTCCATTCCAGCGGAACCTGAACCAGCAACAGCAAAAGACATTTGTTTAGTTAAAAAAATGTCATTAAGCATGCCTGAGACTTTCTCCAATAAGTCAAAAAATGCTGGATCTAAATATCCTACAATAGGCAATGACATAGCTCTAAGAACTCTAGGATTCGCAGAACTTGGTCCTGGGCCTAGAATAACTCTTCTTGGCATATCTAATGGTTCATATATTTTTTTTTCGTCCAAAAAACCTGTTCCTTATTTGACGTATTTATTAAGAATACTTAGAATTGTTTCTAATATCATTGATTATTCATGTCGTATTTAATAATTTTTTTATTTTTAGGAGAAAACATTGACTTTAAAAGAAAATAACGGAAAAGTTGCAATTGTAACTGGCGCTGGTACTGGTATAGGTAAAAGTGCGGTATTACATCTTATTAAGGATGGATACCAAGTTGTTTTAGCTGGTAGACGAGAGCAACCTCTCATTGACACTGCTAAAGAATCAGGTGCCGGCGAAGATAGATTTTTAGTGCAAAAAACGGATGTAAGTAAAGAGGAAGATGTAAAAAATTTATTCAATGTTACTATGAAAAAATTTCAAAGAGTTGATGTTCTATTTAATAATGCTGGTATTGGAGTAAAATCAACTACCGAAGACCTTAGCCTCACAGATTGGCAAAGAGTGCTAGATATCAACCTAACTGGTAGTTTTTTATGCGCAAAAGAAGCAATACAAATAATGAAAAATCAGGATCCAATGGGTGGAAGAATTATTAACAACGGTTCGATATCAGCATATGTACCAAGACCGGATTCTGCAGCTTATACATCAACAAAACACGCAATTTCTGGACTAACTAAACAAATCTCATTAGATGGGAGAAAATATAATATTTCATGTAGTCAAATTGATGTTGGTAACGCTGCAACGCCAATGACTGCTACATCTGATTCCGGACAACCTCAACCAAATGGTGATATAGTTCCAGAACCAAGATTCAACGTGTCTCACGTTGGTGAAAGTGTTTTACAAATATCGAATCTACCATTAGATACAAATATTCAATTTATGACTATAATGGCGACAAATATGCCATATATTGGAAGAGGTTAGTTTTTAAGATTATATTAAGGAGGTAATGATGGATTTAGGATTAAAAAATAAAATAAGCATAATTACTGGTGGAAGTGACGGTATAGGTAAGGCAACAGCAATTTCTCTTTCTAGTGAAGGTTCTAAGGTAGCTATAATTGGAAGAAATGAAAAAAAACTAGACGCTGCAGTTAAAGAAATTATTTCTATTACCTCAGGAGAAGTTATAGGTATATCTGCCGATGTATCTAATGAAAACGATGTAAAAAAAATGGTAAATAATGTTGTGAAAAAATGGGGTGGAATAGATATTTTGATAAATAACGCTGGAACATCATCTGCTACATCATTAGAGAATATTACTGACGAACAAATTAAAATAGATTTTGGTATAAAAGTATACGGGGCAATATACTGCGCTAGAAACTCACTGAAATACTTAAAAGAATCTGGTTCAGGAGTAATTATTAATACAACTACCCCAGGTGGTAAAGCATCAGGCCCATCTGGCCAACCAACATCCCTGTCTAGGGCAGCTGGAATATCATTAACAAAATCTTGGGCCGGAGAATTAGCAAAATATAATATAAGAGTTAATACAATTTGTGTAGGATTATTGAAATCTGGGCAACATAGAAATAGATGGGAAATTGCAAACAAAGAAAACCCTGAATACTCAATAGAAAATCACTGGAAAAAATTGGGTCAAAACGTACCACTTGGAAACAGAGTAGGTGAAGCACACGAAGCAGGAGATGTAATTTGTTTTCTTGCATCAAATAGAGCAAGTTATGTTACAGGTACAGCGATAAATGTAGACGGAGGTACGTCACCAGTTATTTGATATCGCTAAGATAAATAATCAAGTGCGCTTCTTACAAAAATCTCAGTTCCTATGGGAAGACAATTTTCGTCATAGTCAAATTTAGAGTTATGATGAGATTCGATGCCCCTTGATTCAGCATCCTTAAACCCTGCTCCTAAAATAAAATATGTACCAGGAACACGATTCAAAAATTCTGCCATATCATCTCCTACACTTATTGGTTCTATACTAGTTGCATTTTCCTCACCAACAATTAGACTAGATATCCTTGCTATAGAATTAGCAACCTTCGGCTCATTAATAACAGGAGGTGCTCCATGTATTCTTTCAAAATTTATATTTGCTCTTGTAGCATCAGCGACATTTTTTGATATCCTTTTTAGGGAATCCATTATATTTTTTTGTACATCATTTCTATAAGACCTTAGTGTACCCTCAACAACAACAGAGTCTGCAATTACGTTCGGAGCAGTTCCACCATGTACTTGACCAAAAGTTAAAACTGACATCTCATTAGGAGCAATTTCTCTACTAACAATCGTTTGAGACATATTAATTATTTGCGACAAAGTAATTATTGGATCTATTGCAATATGAGGCATTGCACCATGACCACCTTTACCTTGTACGGTTATTCTAAATTGATCGGCTCCAGCAAAAACAGTTGAATCATTGATTCCTACCTGACCGCATGGAACTTGATTCCATAAATGAGTACCTATCACTCTATCTGCTGGATATTTTTCAAAAAGTCCATCTTTAATCATAGCTAAAGCTCCTTGCACAATTTCTTCTGCAGGCTGGAAAACAAAAACTATATTTCCATGTAACTTTGATTTTAATTTACTTAATATTTCAGCTGCACCTAATGCCATTGTTATGTGACCATCATGCCCACACGCATGCATATTTCCATTATTTGAACTAAAATCTAAATTTGTATTTTCATCAATCGGAAGCCCATCAATATCTGCACGAATCATTAGTGTTGGACCATCATATTTTCCGATTAGCTTTCCAACCACGCCGGTCTCTCCAATTCCATATTCAACCTCTAAACCTAAATCTTCCAATCTCCTTAATATCTCCTTTGATGTCTTAAATTCCTTAAAACCAAGTTCCGGAATATTGTGAAAAAACCTTCTTGTTTCTTTTAAACTAGAAATTTTACTATTTATAATTTCTGATATTTCATCTTTCATATTAAAGTCCTTGCCTAGCCAAACTAGCCTCTTTACATCTTTCTATAAATATTTTTTGAGCTAATATAATATTTTCTTTCTTACCACGCCACTCATGCATTGCAGCTGACTGTAAACCTCTTCCATAGGAAAAAGTAATCTCCCATGGAATTTCTTTTTCTCTTGCATATTTATTTATATTTCTTAGGTTCAAAATAGAATCATGATCACTCATGCCACCAGATAAATATGCAATGCCCGGAACTTGAGATGGTACATTATCTATTAAAAACTCTAAATTTATTTCTGGAATTTTTTCATCCGGTAATTTATCTGTATTTTTATCACCTTGTATTATCATACTCGGCTTAAGAATAATACTTTCTAAATCAACATTTTGATCTTTCAATTCCATGAAAACTTTTTTAAAAACTTTTTCATTGACATCTTTTGATTTATATATTGAATGCTGACCTTCAATAAATACTTCAGGCTCAACGATTGGGACAATACCTTGTTCCTGGCATATTGCAGCATAACGAGCCAAGGCATGAGCATTTACTGATATACAATAATCCGAGGGTAATTTTTCTGTAATTACAATTAATGCCCGCCATTTAGCAAAAGATAAACCCATATCTTTATAATTAATCAATCTTTCTGATAAACCATCTAAGCCTTCCGTTATATTTTCTTCATTAGATCCTGCAAGTTTATGAAGAGACTTATCAACTTTTATTCCTGATAAAATATTTTTTGAGGACAAAAGATTAATGAAAGATTGATTATTATCACTATTTTGATGAGTAGTTTCATCGTACAAAATTACTCCACTGATAAATTCTTCTATGCCTTGTGTAGTAAAAAGAATATTTCTCCAAGAACGCCTGTTTTCTTCATGTAAATCTATGGATAATTCCTCAAACCTTCTAGAAATAGTTGCGTTGCTTTCGTCAGCTGCCAAAATACCTTTTTCCTTAGCAACAAGTTTTTTTGCAATATTTTTTATGTTCACTAGTTAACTACTCCATATTTCTTAAACAAGTCCGCTAAAAGTTTAATCCCATCTCTATTTTTCTCTTGAGATTCAAAAGCAAAGCATAGTCTAGCATAGTTATGCCCTATTCTACCACTTGCATCTGCTTCAAAATTTGTACCAGCTATATATCCCACCCCATCACTAAATGCTTTATCTCGAACTGAACTTATATCACAACCTTCAGGCATTTTTAACCATATGTAACATCCGCCTTCTGGATTTGACCATTCAGCACCCAAATCAGAAAAATTTTCAACAAGTGAATTACTCATAAATTCATATTTTTCCTTGAGAAGTGGGTTAAAATTATTTTTATGATATTCTTGATTACCTCTCAAGTAACCATCTATTGCAATTGCAGCAAATTGATTAGGACCACTCCCCACTCTAAAATCTAAAGATCTTCTAATTAACTCATCGGATCCAGTAAAATAACCTAATCTTAATCCTGGAGCAAGAAGTTTAGAAAAAGATGCAACATAAATCACTATGCCAGAATCATCAAGAGCTCTAAATGCAGGTTCTGGTACTGATTTGTATCGCAAGTCAACATAACAATCGTCTTCTAAAATCGGTAAACGATATTTATGAGCAATTTTAAGAATTTCCTCTCTTCTAGATTTTGGCAATGAAGACCCGGTTGGATTTTGATGTTCGGGAATAGTATATATATATTTTGGTTTTCTCCCCGATGAGATCATATCTGATATTTGTTTATCCAATAAATCAGGAATAATCCCTTTTTCATCAATCTTCATACCAACTACCTCTGCTCCAAATTTTCTAAATTGATTGAGTGTACCCATATAAACAAATTCTTCAGCTAATACTATATCTCCAGGATTGGTCAATGCCTGAATAACCAAACCAATTGCTTCACCAGAGCCATTTGTAAGAACAATTTGATCTTTATCTACTATAAAACCTCTTTCATTTCTCAATTTTTGACTTGTGAATTCCCTTAATTCTTCCGAACCTAGAATGTGAGGGTAATATGCCATCTCATTACTAACTTTTTCACTATTTGTATCCATAGCGGTGGTAAGTGACTGTATAAGACCGTCCATTGGCAAAGTTTCGGGGGCGGGATAAGCAACTGCAAAATCATACTTAGCATGAGAGACTATATTTATTGGAGTGTCCGAAGATTTTTCTGAAAAAATTTCATCATAATTAAATTTATTAGACATAGGTAACTAATCCTTTTTATATTTAAGTATTAGGATAGCAAAAAATAAAATATACTCAATATTTATTAGTTATCTTCTTACTATTCTGTAACAAAAAGGGGTTTTAGAATATTATAGTTTTGGAGTAAAATGATATTATAAGAAAAAAATAAGCAAGGAAAAATTACTTGGCAGAAAAAAATGTACGTAAAGATGCTATCGAAGAAAATTTCAATGATATTTCAGCTGCACTTGATGGTGAAGTAGAAAAAGTAGATTCGTTCACCAGATTAGAATCAACAAATATAGAAGATGATGAAGTAACTACCGAGAGTGATGCCACTGCTATAACTAGTTCTGAACTGGATATGTGGGAAGCATCAAGAGCAATAGATGATGCATCGCTAGCAGCTCAAAATGTTATGAAAGAACTTCAAGAGTCTGAACTAACTGAAGATACTGTTAGGATGTATCTTCGAGAGATTGGAAGAGTTTCATTACTAACAGCTGATGATGAAGTCGTACTAGCTAGAGCTATTGAACTTGCAAAAAAACTAGAGAGCATAGAAACTAGCCTCTCTGAAGAGCAACCAACCGAAAAAATAGAAAATATTGAAATTTTGAAAAGAATTTTTGATGAAATTTCTAAGACTTATGAAACTGCTAGCGCTATTTGCAAGTTTTTAGGAATAAAGCCCCCAATTAAATTAGATATGGTTATAAAAGATGAGAGAATAAGAAGCCTTATCGACAATCAAAAAGATGAAGAATTAATAAACTACCTTTCAGATGCACTAGGTGTAAGCCCTGATGAAGCCCATCTTTTAGTTGTAAATTTTTCTGTTATTACTAGATTATTATCTGCAGACACAGTAGAAATGTTAGCACTAAACCCTGATATTAAGAAGCTTGATGTTGAATTGCAAAAACCTCAATTCATTGAAAATTTACAACCGATTATAAGCGTTCTAAATGCTCACATTATTAGAGTTAGAGAAGAAGGCGAAAAAGCCCGTGAACACTTAGGAGAAGCAAATCTTAGGTTAGTAGTCAGTGTTGCTAAGAAACACCTAAGTAGAGGATTATCAATGCTAGATCTAATTCAAGAAGGTAATATTGGATTAATGAGAGCGATTGAAAAATTTGACTTCAGGAAAGGATTTAAGTTCAGTACGTACGCAACTTGGTGGATAAGGCAAGGCATAACTAGAGCTATTGCAGACCAGGCAAGAACAATAAGAATTCCTGTTCACGTAGTAGAAACTTTGAATAAAATTATGAGAGCTAGAAGAGAGTTAAGTCAGCAATTAAATAGAGAACCTTCTATTGAAGAACTATCTGAAAAAGTAGAATTACCTATTGATAGAGTATCTGAAATCTTACAAATGTCTCAAGATCCTGTTTCCCTTGAAACTCCTATAGGAGAAGATGCAGAAAATGAACTAGGAGACATTATTCAAGATACCGGTGCACCCGCACCTGCAGATATAGCTGCACAGTCATCTATGAGACAACAAGTTGATGAAGTATTGGGCAATTTGCAAGATAGAGAAAGAAAAGTACTAGAATTAAGATTTGGTTTATTCGATGGAAGGCCAAGAACTTTGGAAGAAATAGGTGGTGAACTCAACCTAACTCGTGAGAGAATAAGACAAATTGAAAGAAAAGCTTTGGGAAGACTTAGACAGGATACTAATGTTGGTGAACTTAGGGAATTGCTTGCTTAGATTTTTGAGAATTTAGTAAGTCTCTGCCCTGAACCACGATCACCAATTTCTGCTACATATATATTCTCATCATCATCTACCCACATACCGTGAGCACTTTGACATGCTGTATTTACCCCGCGCCATCTTGTGATAATATCTCCCTGAAGATTTAGGATTGATATACCGTTTTTGTTCTCTCCGCCTCCTTGTTCTAAAACATAAACTACATCCTCATTCTTTGAGAAAAAAATATCTCCTGGTCCAGCAAAACCGTTCCATGAGTTTATATAGTCACCATCTGGACTAAATATTTGAATTCTATTATTCTCTCTATCACATACGTACACCAAGTCATTTTTATCTACTCCTACCTTGTGAAGAATAGCAAACTGTCCTTCTTTAGTACCCGCACTTCCCCATGAAAGCTCTAACTTACCTTCTTTGGAAAATCTATGCATCCTACGATTTGCATAACCATCAGAAACAAATATTTTCTTCTTACTATTTATAGCAATCCCTGTGGGCATATTGAAAGGCATACCTTGAGCACCACTAGTAGTAATAGTGATATTAGCATAACCAAATGTTCCTAAACTCAGTAATATGTCGCCATTTTCATTATGTTTTGTAACTAGGTGAGTCTGATGGTCAGCAAGCCATATACTATCATCTGAATCTATATACATTCCATGAGGAACTCTAAATTCATCTTTATCAAGCCCTAAATTACCCCATGAACCTATAAATTTTCCATCTTTTTCCCAGCAAGTAATAGGATGCTTAGATCTAGAAAATAACCAAACTCTGTCTTTAGAATCTAAGGCAACATCAGCTATCTGACCTAGTTCCCAAAATTTCGGTTTATATCTTAGCCAATTTTGATCAACTTCATACTTAAATTTTCCATCTCCAACTTTTGTCATTTATTTTCCCTTATAAACTTTTTATCAAATTCCATTTCCTGAAACTTATCGGTTCTCTACCATTACTTAAATCTATATCATTTCTTTTTGACCAATTTGTAAATGAAACCTCCGCTATATATACTGACCCATTACTATCTACACTTATACCATGCGGAGAAATAAATTGGTCTGCACCTTCACCTTCTTGTTCATCTCCAAATGATGTAACTAAGTTAAAATCATAATCTAAAACCTTAACAGATAATCCTAAATTAGGTACCCCTATTTGTGTATCAGCACCAGTTCCTGCTTCTGCAACCAACAGATAATTATCATTGAATGATGTAATAGCTTGCGGTCTATGCATATGATGTTGTGAAACAAATTCTCCTTCTAGTGAAAATACCTGAAGTCTAAAGTTTTCACGATCACACATAACAACTCTGTCATCACCCAACATAGTAATATTGTGCGGAAGAGAAAACTGACCTTCGTCTGCACCTGGTTCACCCCAAGATAAGATATGCTTCCCATTTTTATCAAATTTGTGAATTCTTGAATTCCCGTATCCATCAGTTACAAACAAATCTCCATTGATAGGATTAATCGCTATATCTGTAGGCCTATTAAAATAACCTCCAGATTGCCAATCACAAGGTTTTTCTTTTTGACCGATTGTAAAAATAATCTCACCATTTTTTGAGCGTTTTTGAACAAAATGACCAAGATCATCCACCAAATATAAATTATCTTCAGAATCTATCTCTATACCATGAGGTCTAATAAATTCTCCTTCACCAATAGTTTTGATAAAGTTCCCATCTTTATCAAAAATTATTAATGGATGCTCTCCCCTATTAAAAACATAAACATTGTCTTTTGAATCAACCGATACAGATGTGGCCTCCTTAAAAAATATGGGATGTGGTAATTTAGCCCAGAATGGCTCTGGTGAAAAATATGATTCTTTATTTTTCATAATACTCCTTATAATTTATTAAATTTACTACAACGTAATCAATTATCTATTGTTTCCAGTTCATTCCAAATTTCCTTAGCATAATCTAATGACTTATGATCATTATGCCATTGGTCACCCGCCCATGCACCTTCTATAGTCATATAACCGGAATAATTTGCATTATGAAGAGATGAAATTGCATATCTATAATCTATTTCTCCATCAGGTAATGGAACTCTTAAGAATACTGAACGGTTATTTTCAGGATGGTATATTGTTTGAAGATTTTTACAATGCCAATATTTTGAAATTGATGCCATAGAATCTATTGCATTTTCAAATGTTTCTTCAGGAACATCATAGTTCCATAATATATTACCTAAATCAGGATTTATTCCAAAGTTTTCTTTATCTACTTTGTTATGTAATAAAACTGCAGACCATGAATTATCAACAGGTGAATTTTGGTGTACCTCAGCAGTAATTACAATATTTTTATCAATAGCTAAATCACATGCACTTTTGTACACTTTCGCTATTTCATCATATATATATAACATCGAATCCTTTGAAGAATCTTGTGAAATATTCCAACCTTTTTCACTTCCAGGAAGAGATCCGGGAGGATAACCAGGTAATCTAGCAGGAGCACTTAATGCACCATTTACGATTTCTGCTCCAACAATTTCAGCTATATTTATAGACTTGTGTAAACGTTCAATATTTTTTGGACCATTTTTAGCATCATGTAGGGTGCCACCTGATCTCAAGCAGCCAATCCTCAAACCGAAGTCACTTATCCTTTTTGAAAAATCTAATAATTCATTTCTTTGACCAATGTATTCAAATGTCTCTAAACCAATTTCTAAAGCATCAAAGCCTATTTCTTTTGTTTTTGATAAAAATGCATCAGTATAATTATCTGGTTTCAGATCAGTATACTCATATGAGATTGGAAAAATAGTATGTCTACGGTTTGCATAACAAAATCTCATTTGTAATTCCCCTTATAATATTAGATTTACATAGGATATTACTTCAATTTTTTATGTAAGTAAAATAAAATTCTCATTAATAATCAATTTTATTATGAACAATAACACTAAGAATCTTATATATGTATCAATTGGGACATGCTGTTTTTGGCTTTCTTTATATTTGTATGTTCCAATTCTGCCTATACACTCAACAGAACTAGGCGCGAATTTAGAAGTAACGGGATTCATTATTGCATCTTATGCATTAGGACAATTACTATTTAGAATTCCTATAGGAATTTTATCTGATATTTTTAGCAGAAAAATATTTACAATAATTGCTTTTAGTTTATCAAGTATAGGAGCTTTAACTTTAGGCCTGTCAGAAAACCCAAATCAGTTATTAATTGGCAGATCTATAACGGGCATATCTGCTGCAGGATGGGTATCTCTTACTGTACTTTTTTCAACATTTTTCCCAGAAGATAAAACACAAAAAAGTGTAACAATTTTAATGATTATTAATACTATGTGCGTAGTCATAGCAACATTTTTTGGAGGGATTATAGCTGAAAATTACAATAATTCAATAACTTTTTATATTAGTTTTATTATAGGTATAATTGGGATATTATTCTTGGTGATTTCAAAAGAGCCGATATTTGAAAAAAGTTCAAAAAATTACTTATTATCTGTAAAGAATGTAATAAAAAATAAAACAATTATTAGAATTTCAATAATTGCAATAACTCTTCAATTTGTCGTTTTTGGAATAAATTTTGGATTCTTGCCCATATATGTTGAAAGTCTAGGAGCTTCAAAGTCAGAAATAGGATTCCTTACATCTATGGGTATGTTATCCACTGTTTTTGGCACACTTATTTCTTTTTATCTCCAAAAAAAAATGAACCCTTCAGTTTGTTTATTTATATCATCTTTGATGATTGCTGGATCATTAATTATTTTTTCATTAAGCGAAAATTTATTACTAATTTTTATTGTTCAAATATTTAATGGATTTGGTAGAGGGCTTATGAACACCATTCTGATAAGTTTAACTCTCATACATGCGAATAAAAATCTTAAAGCTACTACTCAAGGAGTATATCAAGCGCTATACTCTATAGGTATGTTACTAGGTCCTGCTATATCAGGAGTTCTTGCACAAAAATATTCCCTAGACTACGTCTTCATATTCTCTACCATTATAATTGGTTTTGGAGGTGTATTATCAATTATTAAACCATTTAATGAAAAAAAATGATTTATAATCATAAAAAATAATTTAATATTTTTTTGGAGTAAAAAATTGGTTGATAACATGCGATTTGAAAAGGATTCAATGGGAGAATTAGAAGTACCTTCCAAGGCCTACTATGGCGGAAATACTAGAAGGGCTGAATTAAATTTTCCTATCAGTAAGCTTAGATTAGGAAGGTCATTTATAAAAGCAATTGCACAAGTAAAATTGTCAGCAGCAATAACAAATAAAGAACTAGGTACTGTAGAAAATAATATAGCAAATGCAATAATAGATGCTGCAAAAAAAGTTATTGATGGTTATTATGACGATCAGTTTGTTGTTGATGTATTTCAAACAGGCTCGGGTACATCAACTAATATGAATGCTAATGAGGTTATTTCTAATATAGCTATTGAATCTTTAGGAGGTTTACTAGGTTCTAGAGACCCAGTTCATCCCAATGACCATGTTAATAAAGGCCAATCATCTAATGATGTAATCCCTACAACTATTCACGTTGCTGCTGCTGTATCTATAAACGAAAAACTTATCCCTAGTCTAGAAATTTTAGAAAAGTCATTAGAGACCAAATCTAAAGAATTTTGGAACATAGTAAAAACTGGAAGAACTCATCTTCAAGATGCTACGCCAATCAGATTAGGTCAAGAATTTTTAGGATATGCTGGCCAAATTAAATTAGCTATATCAAGAGCAAAAAAAGCTCTAGATGAGTTGAAAATCTTAGCCTTAGGTGGAACTGCAGTTGGTACAGGAATAGGTATGCATCCAAAATTTAGCCAAGGGGTAATAAAAGAACTTAGCAAGATGACAAATATCGATTTCAGTGAGACTGATAATCATTTTCAAGCACAAAGCACCATAGATGCAGTAGTTACAGCATCGGGAGAAATAAAGTCTATAGCAGTAAGTATGATGAAGATTGCCAATGATATAAGATGGCTTGGATCAGGACCTAGAGCTGGTATTGGGGAAATCTCTTTACCAGAAGTCCAACCAGGCTCTTCAATAATGCCCGGAAAAGTCAATCCTGTTATTGCTGAATCAGTAACTATGGTTTGCGCACAAGTTATAGGGAATGATTCCACAGTAACAATTGCAGGTCAATCAGGAAATTTTGAACTGAACGTAATGATGCCTGTTGCTGCACATAATTTATTAGAAAGTATTGATCTCTTATCATCCTCCTCATCTAACTTTGCT
>CETH01020268.1_pt1 | contig 27345 bp, 23 predicted proteins | sample 361461 | NCBI WGS metagenome assembly CETH01 (sample SAMEA2622695, study PRJEB7988) | marine metagenome | isolation source: saline water (ENVO:00002010), including
GAGTGAAGATGAACTTAATTACCCCCAAGAGGATTTTCTAAAAGCCTTAAGAGATGGAATACCTGATGATGGTATAACTATTTTTGGTATGACTCAAATGGGGTATTACTCTAGGTCAAGATGGATTACTAAGGCTCCTAAATCATATATTGATTCAGGGTACTCAGGAAATTTAGGTTATTCATTTCCAACTGCATTAGGTGCTAAATTTGGCAACCCAGACAAACCGGTAATTTGTGTTTGTGGAGATGGTGGATTTATGTATAATTCTTCTGAAATTTCTACTGCAGTTAAGTATGGTATTAATTTAGTAACTTTGATATATAACGATGGAAGTTATGGGAATGTGGCTAGAGATTTAGATAATGATTTTGGTGGAGCTTATGAAACAGATTTTGTTAATCCTGATTTTGTTAAATTAGCCGAATCTTTTGGTGCAGTTGGCATTCGAGCTAAAAATCCAATGGATGTCAAAAATATTATCCCTGATGCAATCAAATTAGATAAACCAGTATTTATTGATGTGCCAATGGACAGAGTCCCAAGACCGAAACAATGGGCAACCAGTGCTCCATGGAGGAAACCACAAGAAGGATTAATTAAGTGAGATTTCATTATCTTTTAATTTTATTATTTGCAATATTTATTATCTCCTGCACTGACGAGAAAAGCGTAATTCCAGAAATTAATAATCAGCTAGATGATAACTCGTTATCAGGTAAACCTGCAGAGGAGATAATACCTCAAAATAATGAAACAGTTGAAAGAAAAAATGGAGACGAAGGTTCAGATTTTTTATTAGAAAAAATTCACTTTAAATCTACATATTTTGAAATAGCCGAACCCTCATCTGTTACTTTTACAGTAAATGAAAAACTTGCAAGATTGCCTTTGCCAATTGATGCTGTCTTGTCGACTGAAATTGTTAAGGGTTCAATTGATTTAGAGTACTCAAAATCTGATATAACTGTTGATTTGCATACATTGCAAAGTGACCAAGAAAAAAGAGATAGATATGTAAGAGAACAACTATTTCCAGATCAAAAATATGCCTTTATTAAGATAGATAAATTTCCTACTATTCCTGATGAATTTTATGAAGGCGCAGGTTTCGAAACAACTATTTCAGCTATAGTTAATGTTAATGGGGTTGATGCAGTCCTAGATTTCGATATAACAGCCCAACTTTCTTATATTAATCCCTTTTATTCAGATGAAGTTTTAGAAATTACCGGTATTAGTCACTTTTACTGGTCTGATTTTAATATGGAAACACCAAAGAGTGGATTTTTTACACTTAAAGATAAAGTTGATGTACAGTTGTCTTTTATAGCAAAATCATTAGTTATTAGGTATTAGCATAATGGAACAAACAAATCTTAGAAATTTCTGCATAATTGCCCATATAGATCACGGGAAGTCAACTTTAGCGGATAGATTAATAGAAATTACAGGTGCGGTATCAGAAAGAAATATGACAGCACAGCACTTAGATACAATGGAACTCGAACAGGAAAGAGGCATCACTATAAAAGCTCAAGCAATTAGACTTGGATATAACTCTGATGGCCAAAACTATCAATTAAATCTAATAGATACTCCTGGACATGTAGATTTTTCATATGAAGTTTCAAGGTCATTAGCTGCTTGCGAAGGTACAATTTTGTTAGTAGATGCTACACAAGGAATTCAAGCTCAAACACTGGCTAATGTATACCTAGCTATGGAAAATGATCTGGAAATAATTCCAGTAATAAACAAACTAGATTTACCTGCTGCTGAACCTGAAAGAGTTAAGCAAGAACTAATTAGTACTTTTGGATTTAAGGAAAATGAAATACTTAATATATCTGCAAAAACAGGTGATGGAGTGGATGCTTTACTAGAAGAAATTATATATAAAATACCCGCACCAAAAGGAATCGTTGATGACCCACTTAGAGCGTTAATATTTGATTCTAAATACGATCCTTATAAAGGAGTCGTGGCTTATATAAGAACAATGCATGGTTCATTAGAGCAAGGTGAAAAGGTTAAGTTTATGGGTACTAATCAATCTGCAGAAATTATTGAATCAGGTTACTTTAGTCCAATTCTTGAAAAAACAAAGGGTTTATACACAGGTGAAGTTGGATATGTAGCAACTGGTTTAAAAGATGTTCGCTCTGTTACTGTTGGTGACACTATGACAACCGTAAAACATTCATCTAAAATTCCACTCCCTGGCTATGAACCGCAAAACCCTATGGTTTTTACTGGCATATATCCAACTGATGGAGAAGACTATCCACTATTACGTGAAGCTCTAGAAAAATTACGTTTGAATGATGCAGCATTATTTTTTGAACCTGAATCATCTGCAGCATTAGGATTTGGATTTAGATGTGGGTTTTTAGGATTACTTCATATGGATATAATTCAAGAAAGACTTGAAAGAGAATATGATTTAAATTTAATAGCTACAGCACCAAGTGTAAGTTATGAAATTAAGTTACATGATTATTCGATTGTGAAAGTTGATAATCCTTCAAAATTGCCCGCTAGCAACGAATACACAGATATTTTTGAACCATGGGTAAGTATAAATATAATTACTCCTTCAAAATTCATTGGTGTAATAATGGATTTAGTCATAAATAAAAGAGGCGAATATAAAAGAATGGAGTATTTAGAATCTAAATCTGTAGAGACTACAGACGGAAGAGTACTCATAGACTACGAGATGCCACTTTCAGAAATTTTAATTGATTTTCACGATAAATTAAAATCAGGTACTCAGGGATATGCATCAATGGATTATAACCTTATTGAGCCCAGATCTTCACAATTAGTTAAAGTAGATGTTTTAGTTAATCACGAAAATGTAGATGCTTTATCAATGATCGCTCATAAAGATAAAGCTTCAATATTGGGTAAATCACTTGTAGAAAAATTACAAGAGCTAATCCCAAGGCAAATGTTTCCTATTCCTATACAAGCAGCTATAGGTGGAAAAATTTTAGCAAGAACTAACGTTAAGGCACTTAGAAAGAATGTTTTAGCTAAATGTTATGGTGGCGATGTTACTAGAAAAAGGAAACTTCTTGAACAGCAAAAAAAAGGTAAAAAAAAGAGAATGAAAATGATTGGATCAATAGAAATTCCACAAGATGCTTTTATGGCTGTATTGAAATTAGATTAATTGGTCTATAATTTTGCTTAATTTAGGGTCTAGTTTTGCTGTTTTTATGATTGCTTTCAACATTCCTTCAGGAGTTCCGCAATCAGCGTGGTAGCCATCTATTATTTTACCTAAAACCACAGAATTTTTTATTAGCATAAATATTGCATCTGTAATTTGAAATTCACCATTGGCTCCATTTTTACATTTTTCTAAAAAATTAAAAATTTCTGAAGTAAAAATATACCTCCCTAAAATACTTATATCACTAGGTGCGTCTTTTATATTAGGTTTCTCAATAACGTTTAGTATTTTGTGAGAATTAGTTTTATAATCAGCAATTTGAACTATGCCCTTAAAAGGTATTTGAGATTCCTCAATCTTAGTTAGACCTATAACACTGTGTCCATATTTATAATAATCATTTAGAATTTGAGAACTTGCTGATTCATTATTGAAAATTAAGTCATCAGGAAAAATCAATAAAAAAGGTTCATTGTTACAAAATTCTTTAGCTCTTAAAATAGCGTCACCAGGACCAATTGGATCTTCTTGTACTAAAGTTGTAATTCTTGCCAAATTCGATATAGATTTGAGTAAATTAACATCATCTTGATTATTTTTTTTTCTTAGTTCAGTAACATATTCATGTTTGAAATTAAAATAATCAGCTACCTCTCTCATATTAGGTGAGATTATTAGTGCTATTTCATTTATTCCTAACTCACTTGCTTCTCTGACAGCATACTCAATAATAGGTTTATTGATAACTGGTAATAGTGGCTTTGGTACTGATTTAGTGATTGGTAGGAATCTAGTTCCTAGCCCAGCAACTGGAATTATAGCTTTGTTAATTTTTTTCATAATTATATTGTATATGTTTTTATCAAGTTTGTTTAAACCCTTATAAAAGTTTCATTGATTAATAAATATGATAGGATTTAATAAGGTCGTGCTAGATGGGGCGTTAGCGGTGCCTTGTACTCGCAATCCGCTACAGCGAGATTGAATTCCTCATTTGAGGGTAGGTATTGGTGACCTCTAAACTTAAAATATAATGTTGATGGGCTAGCCCTACGCGGCGAATTGTCGTAAACTCCGTCAGGACTGGAAAGTAGCAGCGGTAAGCGGATTTTTTTGGGTGCTGTAGGTAATCTGGACTTGAGTTGTATTTAAGTTGTATGTTATTAATTCTACTCAAATTTGAGGGCACGGCTCTTTTAGAATTATGAAAAAAAAATTTGGTCAACATTTCTTAACTGATGAAATAATTATAAATAAAATCATTTCATCAGCAAACATAAATTTCGATGATATCTTGATTGAGATTGGACCAGGCAATGGTTCACTTACTAATAAGCTCTATTCATTAGTAAAGAAATTAATTCTTGTTGAATACGATGAAAAATATTTTAATATTATAAAAAATCATTACCTAGACACATCTGTTGAAATATATCATGATGATGCGAGGAATTTTAATTATTCAAAAGTAATTAAAGAAAAACAACCTTATTCTATTATAGGAAATCTACCTTACTATGCGTCTAACCCTATAATTAGAAATATTTTACGCCTGAAACACAAACCAAATAATATAACTTTTATGATTCAAAAAGAAGTAGCTGATCAGATATGTGCTAATGAAGGTAATTTTTCATTTTTATCAGCATATATTAACTTATTTGCAAGAGCAAAAAAACTTTTTGATGTAAGTCCTCAATCCTTTAATCCACCACCAAAAGTAGTTTCTTCAGTGATAGAAATTTTACCTGTAGAAAAAAAAATATTACCTAACGATGAAATTGATAAATTTATTGAATTTCTTACTTTTGGTTTTAAGAGTCCTAGAAAGCAAATTCATAATTCATTATCTGATGGTTTATTTTTGCAATTGAATTATTCAAAACAAATTATTGATAAAGCAGGTATTGAAACAACAAGAAGGCCCTCAACCCTCACTATGAGCGAATGGAAAAAATTATATGAAATCTGGTTAAGTTTAGATTCACCCAGAAATAGACCAGGTTCAATTAGGAGAAAATAATTGTATATTAATTCGTATGCCAAGATAAATTTTACCTTAGAAATACTTGGTAAATTTAATAGTGAATTTCATTATATTAAGTCGTTAATGCATACTATTAGCTTACACGACAAAATTACAATCAATAATTCTAAATTTTTAAATATAGATATACCAAAAAAATATATAAACTTAGAAGAAAATATAGTTTATAAAACAATATTATTAGTCAAGGATGAGTTTTCAATTAAGAATTGGGTCGATGTTGGTATTGAAAAACAAATACCTATATCTGCAGGACTTGGAGGAGGTTCAAGCAATGCAGCGGCTATATTGTTGGCATTAAATAAGTTATGGAAACTTAATATGGATGAAAATAAACTAATGAATTTAGGGGCCTTACTCGGATCGGATGTCCCATTTTTTATCAAAGGAGGAGGTGCAATAGTTTCTGGGAAAGGAGAGACTATATCTCCTGTAAATAATTGTAATTTTGATGAGGTGTTACTTATTTTCCCAAGAGATATATTTAATTTCATTAAGAATAAAACTAAATACATGTATTCGAAAATAACCAAAGACCATTATACAGACGGAAATATCACTGAAAATATTTTAAGTAATTTATCAATGATCACTCAATTAAACTCATCTGATTTTCATAATCCATTTTTGAATGTTCTCCGAGATATATCTAAGGACTTTTTAGATATTATATATTATCTTGAAAAGCAAAATATTAAAAGGTATTTTTTGTCAGGAGCAGGTCCAACTATATGCGTTTTGGATTTCAAAGATAAAATTGACATAGAAAATTTGTGTAAAAAGTTTAATGCTGAAGTTTTTCTTGTTAAGAATAATATTTTATGAATGATTTTCCATATATACTAATTATTTCACTCATTTCTGGCGCTTTATTTGGCTTGATATTTGTTGCTCATATATCTTTATTATTTGTATTTAAAGAAGACCTTTACAAGAAAAATAGTTTATTATTTATCAGATTAACTACAGTCATAATTATTGCTGGTTTTTTAGCCATTAATTTTATAACTTTTATTTTTGTTATATTAGCTAGATTAGTATTTCAAAATAATTTGAATTTGTTGCAATTTAATGAGTATCATCTCATCGTTTTAATGTTTATTAGTATTATCATTACATTGGGCTTATTCTTATTACCAAAATATATCAATCATATACTAATACAGATGCTTATTTGTTTTATTATTTTTGTTATCATAATTCCTAATTTACTTATATCATTAGGAGTTATTTGATGAGATTTAAAGATAAGGTCATTTTACTCACAGGCTCAGCTGCCTGTAACAAAAATGAAATTATGGGTTTTGGTGGTGCGACTGTATGGAGGTTTTTTGAGGAGGGTGGACGCGCAGCGATAATCACTGATGTTCAAGAAGATTTAGGTAAAGAATCGGAATCATTATTAAGATCACAAGGATATGATGCTACCTATATGAACCTTGATGTGACTAAAAATGAAGAATGGGAAAAAGTAATACATTATATTGATAATAAATATTCAAGATTAGATATATTAGTAAATATAGCAGGGATTCTTGATCCAAAATCTATAATGGACATAGATATTAAGCTGTGGGAAAAAACTATGCAAATTAGCACGCTGGGTATTTTTCTAGGTGTAAGAAATTCCGCTAATTTAATGGAAAAATCTGGTGGGGGTTCAGTTGTTAATATTTCATCAATGGGTGCCCTTCAGGGCAGTAATGCATATGGCTCTGCATATGGTTTTTCTAGAGGAGGCATGATAAATTTCACTAAATCTGCGGCAATGCAATTAGCTGATAAAAATATCAGAGTTAATGTTGTTATGCCAGGTTGGGTTCACACACCATTTACAGATTATTTATATAACGATGAAATTCAAAGTCAACATCGAGTTTCTCAGGTACCTTTAAAGCGTTGGGGTAAACCAGATGATATAGCTGCCGCAATTTTATTTTTATCATCTAGTGATGCATCATATATGACGGGGTCACAAATGCTTATTGATGGTGGAGTTACAGCAGGAAGAATGAGAATATCTAATCCTTTAGACAGATAATACTTTACGTATTTGTTCAAAATCAGGCATTTCTAAGGGTGAGTTAGATATCCATAACCATTCAATTTTTTTATCTTCACTTATTATAAAAACTGATCTAGTTGCAACTGTGTACCCTTCAATAAAAGCAAAATTATTAAATACAACATCATAATCTTTGATTGTTTTATGTGAGTAATCACTTAAAATTGGATGACTTATATTATATTTCTTTTTGAATTCTTCATTAGCAAACTTACTCTCTGTAGTTATAGATAATGTTTGAATATTATAATTTTCATATAAGTACAAGTTAGTATCTACTTTGCATATTTCTTCAGTACATACTTCGCTAAAAGGTGCTGGTATAAAAAAAAGTATAACTTTTTCTTTGATCCTATATAAGTCAATTAGATTAGCTTCAGAATCATATAACTTGAAATTTGGTGCTTTATCGCCAACTTTTTGTGTCATTTTTTTTCCTTATTTTAAAAACTTATTGCAATTTTTATAACATTATCTTTTTTTTGTCTGTAAATCTCAAAAGCTTCTTGTATTTGGTCGAATTTCATTGTATGAGACCGCAATTTACTAGGCTCTAACCATCCTCTTTCTGTTAAATTAACAACCTCTTTAATTTCTTGAATTGGCTTTGATGTAGCAGCAACTACTGTAGCGTTTAGTTGTAAGTTTTTTGTCATCCATTGTCTATGATTAAATTCCACTTTATCTGGATGAACCAAACTAAAAGAAATAATTTGTCCCTCATTTTTTGCTATATTTATAGCTGTGTTTACTCCCGAGTGATCTCCTGATGCATCTACCACTGTATCGAATAATTTGCCATTTGTGATTTCTAAAGATTTTTCTAAAATATTTTCTTTTTCAGGGTGTATAAAATCCGTTGAGCCAAATTCTTTACTTTTAATACATCTATACTTATTCAAATCAATGCCTACTATATTTAGTGCACCTTGTTTTTCAGCAATTTGAGTAAATGTTAGACCAATTGGTCCTTGCCCTATTATTGCTATATTTTTATTTATCGGATTACCCCATTTTTTTGTAGAGTATAAAGCAGTACCCATTGGCTGGCACATTACCCAATCGTCAAGTGAACCCCACATGGGCAATTTTATAAGCCTAGAGGATGATGAAATAATTCTCTCTTGCATTCCATTTACATCTTCTGGGAATACAATAACTCTGTCACCATTTTTATATTTAGAGTTTTTACTATCAAGTACTACACCAGCACATTCATGCATTGGGGCTCCGTGTAAAAATGGGTAATGGTCTTCGGGTAATTCTGCATCATATTCAAGAAGTATATCGCTGCCACAAATTGACATAGACTTAATTTCTATTAATACCTCATCTTCTCTTAATGGACCAGGTTCAGAGATATCATTAAATTGTATGTTTCGCCTTGAAACTAATCTTGCAGACTTCAAATATATATCCAAATAAACTATTTATAAGTCAAATAATATTGATTACTTATATATTCTATACATATTCTAATAAATATGAAGAAGATTTTTGTATCAATTGATTTAGAAACTACTGGCTTTGATTTCCAAAAGGATAAGATTATTGAAGTGGGTGCAGTTAAATTTGAAAATAATAAAGTTTTAGAAAAACTTTCTATATTAGTAAATCCAATGCAAAAAATTTCACATGAAATTTCAGAACTTACTGGGATTAATCAAATAGAATTAGATTCAGCAAAAGAATGGGATGAAGTTAAAGATGAAGTTGCCAATTTTATTGATGATTATCCTATAATTGGGCATAATGTAAATTTTGAAAATCAATTCTTAAGCGAGAACAATATAAAAATTGTAAATTCTTATGATACTTTATCATTGGCAAGAATCTTGCTTCCTAATTTACCAGAATATAACCTAACAGGTATTTCAAAACATCTGAATTTGAATCATGAAAATCCACATAGAGCCTTATCTGATTCATTGGTAACTATGGACTTATTTAATATTTTAATGAATACTTTATTCAATTTAGAAACTAAAACAATAGAAATTTTGTACCATTTGAGCAAAAAAAATAAATCCAGTATTTATAAATTAATAAAAGAAGAAATTAGTTCTAAGGCTATTTCAAATTACCCGAAAATTTTTTCTATAGATCCTTACTCAAAAAAAATTGATGAAAATTTTCACATAGAAAAATTAGATAATTATCTTCCAGAAAATTACTCCTTAGAAAATGAAATAAGTAATATTTATGATAATTCTGAAAAAATAAAAAACATTTTTCCAACTTATGAGTATAGAGAAGAACAAAAAATTATGTCAGATTCTGTTTCAAAAAGTATAATTAACGATAATGAAATTATCATAGAAGCGGGGACTGGAGTTGGTAAGTCTTTCTCATATCTTTTGCCTTCATTGATTTCCATAATTAAGTCCAACAAAAAAGTAGTAGTCTCTACTAATACTATTCCACTACAAGAACAAATATTAAATAAAGACCTTAAAACAGTTAGATTGATTCTTTCAGAGTTTGGATATGATACTAGTAAAATTATATATTTTTCATTGAAAGGTAGATCCAATTACATTTGTTTACATAAAATTTTCTCTTCAATTCAAAACTCAGAATTAAGTAACAAAGAAATTGAATTTCTATGTAAGATGTTTGTTTGGCTTCAAGATTCAAAAACAGGAGAGATAAATGAGATTAATGTATCCACTATGGAAATTTTATTTGAACAATATTCCCATAAAGAATTTTCTTCATGTGTTAAGTCAGACAAAAATTGTTACTTTAAAGCTGCTAGAAAAAAAGCTACATTTTCAAATTTTCTTGTTATAAATCACTCTTTACTATTCTCTGATTTAGCAACAGATAATTCAATTATTCCTAAGCATGATGTACTAATATTAGATGAATCTCATCACATTGAAGATATAGCTACTCAGAATTTAAGTTTTGATTATGGTAGATTATCTCTTGATTTTACTTTGAGAAAATTCTTAGGCAAATTGGGAATACTCAATAAAATTAAAGGCGAAAATAAAAACGAAAATATTGATCAAAAATTAGAAAATCTTAATAATAAAGTTCTAGAACTCCAGCAAATAAATAATGATTTTTTTGATCAATTATCTTATGAATTAATTCGTATATATGAAAAAGACAGACTCTTTAGAGAACTAAGAATTACTAAAGATCTCCTAGATAAAGTCATGGATTCTAATCTAAGTACCACTCTCAGTAATACAAATAATTTAATCAATAAAATATTAGATGATTTATCTGTAATAATAGACATAAAAAAATTAGAAAATTCTTCCAATAAAAATATTGTAAATGAAATAAGTGAATCTCTTATTTCGTTATCAAATTCAGCTAAATATATTAACTTGATAATCAATTTGGATGAAAATTATGTTTTTTGGTTTAATAAAAATTATGACAATAAATTTTCTATTTCCGGCGCACCTTTAGATGTTTCAGAATTTATTTACAACGGTTTATTTTCAGATGAAAAAACAATTATTCTAACCGGCGCTACACTAAATAACAACGATAATTATCAATCATTTAAACAGAAGTTAGGTAACAATTCAATTCCTTCAATAACTATTAATTCTACATACGAATATTCAGAAAAATCATTACTCATATTAGCTAGAGATTTTCCTGACAGGCGAAATAACTATAATGATTTTGTTGTTGAATTATCAGAATTAATAATCTATAAATCTATAGACTTAATTGGTCCAATGCTTATTCTTTGTACTAATTATGAATTAATGAAAGATGTAAGAGAAAAAATTAAAAAACGGATAAATAATAATATAAGATTGCTAGTACAAAGGTTTGATGGCAGTGCAAAAAAAATTATAGATTTATTAAATGATGATATTCCTACTGTTGCCATAGGTAATTATACGTTCTGGGAAGGAGTTGATTTACATAATAAAAGTTTTGAAACTATAATCATGACTGCTTTGCCTTTTCCTGTCTTTACGAATCCTCTTCATCAGTCAAGGTCTGAATCTTATGATAACGCATTTCTTGAATATCATTTACCACTTGCAACTACTAAATTCAGGCAAGGTTTTGGTAGATTGATTAGATCAAAAACAGATACAGGAGTTTTTATAGTCCTCGATCATAGGATTGTGACAAAAAAATATGGTAAAAATTTTATTGAAAGTTTACCGAATCCTAAATTAAAAATTACTTCATATAAAAATATAAATTTCAGCATTGCTGAATGGAAACAAAATTATGAATAATAATAGTATTGATTTAAGTTTTGAATTTCATGAAATAGATCTTCAGTCAACCTTAGATGGCGGACAAGCATTTAGATGGTACAAAGATGCAGATAATTTTTACAGAGGTGTAATTTATAATAGGTCAATTTCTTTAAATTCAAAGAGAAAAATAATTCAAGTGAAAATCAATGACAATAAACCTCATAAAAAAATAAAAAATATTCTTAATGAATACCTTGACAGCCCTAAAGCTTATGAAGAATTTTATAATAAATACAGTAAGGATCTTTGTCTAGGTCCTGCTGTTAGAAGCTTTAAGGGGCTTCGAATTCTTAGGCAAGACCCATGGGAATGCTTGTTTTCTTTTATAACTTCTACAACAAATAATCTACTTAGAATCAAGTTTCATATAAATAATATTTCATATTCTTTAGGTGAAAAAATTGGTCCTACTAAATATGATTATACTTTTCCTCGCCCAGAAAATGTATTAGACGCAGGTGAATCATTTCTTAGGGAATTAGGATTTGGTTTTAGGGCAAAATACTTAATATATGCTGCTAATGAAATTGTTAACAATAATTTCAATCTAAATGAATTGAAAAAAAATACATATATAGATGCAAAAAAACATCTTACAACTCTTTATGGAGTTGGTGAAAAAGTTGCTGATTGTGTCCTAGCATTTTCACTTGATAAAAATGAAGCATTTCCAGTAGACAGGCATATTCATAGAGCTCTTATAAAGTGGTATGGTGTATCAAAAAAAATGTCACTAGCTGACATTTCTAAATGGGCAATAGATTATTTTGGAACTTATGGATCTATAGCTAATCAATATATGTTTCACAGGGAAAGATTGCTAAGTAGAGCTAAAAATTGGGGCGGTAATCATATAAATTTCGTAGCTAAGGAAGATTATTCTTCATTCTCGTAATAGCAAAATTTAATTCATCAGTTTTTGTCTTGATTTCCCCATTTATTTTTTTCATTAATATCTCATTAAGAATATTCCCTATAATCGGTCCTCTTTTGAAACCAATTTCTAATAAATCTGTTCCATTTAAGATTACTTTTATTTTAGATGATTGAGTTAAGTAATTTGTTAATTGTTTTTTTACCAATTTTCTTGATTCTGTAATTTCCTTTAATAATAAAAATTCTCTAGGAAAGTCTTTTAAGACTAAATAAAGTTTACTTGAAGTAGTATATTTATCAAATTCAATTTTCTTATATATGTTATTTAATTTTATACTTTCTGCCCATTCAAAAAATTCAGGAGATTTAATTTGTAAATTTTCTGCTACAACGTTTTCTATATTCATTGTTAGTAAATATATTTTCTGTAATCTGGTTAGTTCTAATTTATTATATGTTGACATTTTATCTGTAAATAGAATGAATTTTTTTTCTATCTCTGGCATAAGATTGTATTTAGATAGTCCTTTGAAAATAAGATAAAAATCGTCCTCTGCTAGTAATAAATTTAATTCGTTCAAAATTCTTGACGCTGATAATGTTTTAATGAATCTTTTATAAGCATATATTTGCTTTTTTGTATCTGAATGAAATTTTAGATTTAATTTTGATGAATATTTAATTGCTCTGAAAATTCTTGTAGGATCGTCACAGAAACTTTCTGAGTGATTGTTGCGTAGGATATGATTTTTTATATCTGATAATCCATTTACTGGATCTACAATCTTCCCAAGGTCTTTTGAATTCAATGATGCAGCTAGTGAGTTTATTGTGAAATCCCTTCTAGTTAAATCATCTTCAATCGTATAGACTAATTTGATTCTAGGTAAAGAACCAGGTTTTGGGTATATTTCCTTCCTCATATTAGCTATATCAATTTTAATATCACTTTTAGTTATTGAGAATGTTTTAAACATAGAACTTTTAACTTCAGCATTGAATATATTTGAAATTGTATTAGATAGCAAATGTGAATTTTTTTCGACAGATAAATCTATATCGCTACTTTTAATGCCCAAAAAATGGTCTCTTATAAAACCCCCAACGATATAAACTTTTCCAAATCTTTCTTGGCTGCATGTTTCTAATATTTTAGATAAGGTAAGGTTATTTATTATTGTCTCTTTGATATTCAAGTTGTTTTTACCTAATACTTTTTTTTTAGTTATTATTTTATAATAGATACTATTGAAAGGAATAGCTGATGTCAAAATTTGATATTTTTATAGATTACACCTGCCCTTGGGTAGCTCAAATTTTTCCATGGATAATGGATATCATGCAAAAGGATAAAAATCTTCAAGTTAAATGGAGATCATTTCCACTTGAGCAAATTAACAACGAACTTGATGAATGGAAATGCTGGGAACAAGATGAAAATTATATAAGTAGAGGTCTTTGGCCACTTAGAGGTGGTATTGCTGCTAGGATGATTAGCAATGAATGCCATAACGAATACATGGCTACAATATTAGATTTAAAACATATAAAACATAATGATATTAGAAGCAGAGGTGCCATTATAGACATTGCTGAAAAGTTAAATTTTCCAATAAAATTTACTGATTTTCTTGATGATCCATTAAGATTACAAGAAATCTCTGAAGACTATATGTATGCAGAATCTTTAGGAGTATTTGGTACACCAACATTTATTTTTGATGATACTAATGTTGCATTTCTAAAAACATTTACCCCACCAAAATCAGATTCATTACCTTTTTTCAATAATTTTTATCAAATGGCAGCTCTTAAGAATTATTTTGGAGAATTAAAACGACCTCAGCCACCTTGGCCTAGGTATGCGAAAGATTAGTTTTGTTTTTAGATATACTTGAAAATAATAATTTGGAATTATTTCAAAAAAAAATAGGTGTTAAATATAATAATACTGATAAATTAATTGAAGCTCTAACTCATAATTCATTTGTAAATGAGGCAAAAAATGATGATCTTTATTCTAACGAAAGATTAGAATTTTTAGGAGATGCAGTCCTTCAGCTTGCAACTACAGAGTTGCTTTATAAGCTAATTCCTTTTAAATCAGAAGGCGATATGACTATAATGAGATCTCATGTTGTAAGAAAAGAAACTTTGGCTGAATCTGCACGAAATATTGGCCTTGCAAAATGGTTGAGGGTTGGAAAAGGGCAAATATTTTCAGAAATCGCAACAAACAAATCAATCTTATCAAATACATACGAAGCTCTAGTTGGTTCGATTTATTTAGACTTAGGTTATGAATCAGCAAAAAAATTTATTGAAAGTACATTATCGGATAAAATTATTTCAGTGAAAAAAGATGAGGTAAAAAAAGATCCTAAATCCGAATTACAAGAACTCCTTCAATCAAAAAAAATATCTAAACCTCATTATCTAACAAGAATACTTGATACTAAAAATAATACGTTCTCATGCGATTTGTATGTAAATAATAAACTTATTACATCGTCTGTATCCAATTCAAAAATTGAATCTGAAGTATTATGTGCAATTGATGCATTGAAAAAGTATAAAGCAAAGGAATAAAATGTTCGGAATAAGAAAAAATCCATCTAAAAATAAAGAAACATTTGGTAAAACTAAAAGTTTTTGGAATAATAAATTTTCTACCTTTTTTACAAAAAATGAAATTGATGAAAATTTTTGGGATAAATTTGAAGAAATGCTAATAACATCGGATATAGGTGTTAAAACTGCATTCTATGCTATTGAAAAAATCAGAGAAATAACACAAAAAAATAATATTAAGACAATATTAGAAATAAAACCTATAATGCGAGAAGTTCTTTCAGATATGTTTAGTTCTGACGATATCCTGTATAAAAATCTTGATCAAAACAAATCAATACTTTTAGTTGTTGGGGTTAATGGTGCTGGAAAAACAACTTCAATTGCCAAAATTGCGAATTCATATTCTAATACTAATAAGAAAGTAATGCTTGCAGCGGCAGATACTTTTCGAGCTGGTGCTATTGAACAACTTAAAATTTGGGGCAAGAGGCTATCAATACCTGTAATTCATAATAAACCTTCATCAGACCCAGGAGCGGTTGTCTATGATGCAATCAATTCAGCTAAATCCAAAAATATTGATCTTCTAATAATTGATACAGCAGGTAGATTGCATACAACCCATAATTTAATGGAAGAATTAAAGAAAATTTATAAAATATGTAAATCAAATGAAGAATACTCTGTAAAAGTTCTTCTTGTGCTAGATAGTAATACTGGCCAAAATGGTATAACTCAGGCGAAAAATTTTAAAAGTGTTGTAGACTGCGATGGAGTTTTTCTTACAAAGTTAGATGGCACAGCAAAAGGCGGTATAGCTATCTCAATTTCTTCTGAATTAGATATGCCTATTTTATTTGTAGGTACAGGGGAAAAAATAGATGATATATCTATTTTTGATAAAGATATATTTTTGAATGAAATTCTTAAAGATTAGACTGCCATAATGAAAGAAATTTTATTTACATTACTATCGATTTACCTTTTGGGTTTTTTCTCTTTTGTCTTATTTTTTAGGCACTTGACTATATTAAAGGATAGAGGATGGTTTATTTCAAAAATAATAGGTTTGCTTCTTATTTCAACATTTGTTTGGTTAATTTGCACATTCACTCCTATACCTAACTTGAGTTACACCTGGAGATATGTTTTTATAATTTTTATATCTATTGGTATTTTAAGGCTTATTAATTATGAAATAAGAAAAGAAATAATAAATTTTATTATTTCTAATAATAAACAGATAATATTATTAGAATTTTTATTTTTACTAGTATTTTTTATTTTTTTACTATTGAGAATTTACGATAATAATGCGATTGGAACAGAAAGACCGATGGATTCGATGATGTTAAATTCTGTTTTTAATTCTTACCATACGCCACCAATTGATTTATGGATGTCGGGTAACAAACTTTCATATTATTATTTTGGATATTGGATTTTTGCGGGTTTTCATTCAATAATTTTTACCGATACAAATAATTTATATAATCTATCATTTGTATTAATACCAGCATTATCATTTATTTCAGCAGTTTCTTTTGCACTTAGTTTTATTCATATCTCTAAAAAAAATCAAATAAGTTTTTTTAAACCTTTTTATTTGATTATTATTACTCCAATTTTTTTAATCTTTAGTTCTAATTTTTATGGTGCTGTATTATTGTTAGACAAGCTAAATATAGTGCCATTATCACTTCTTAATTGGCTAAATGGTGACAAGCATTTATCGATTTCCAAGTACGAATATTTTATACCGCAAGATTTCTGGTGGTGGTGGAAAAGTTCTAGAATAATCAACAGTTATAAAAATAATCAATCTGTAGATTTTACGATTAATGAATTTCCATTTTTTAGCTTTCTATTAGGAGATTTACATCCTCACATGATTTCAATTCCATTTTTTATAACAACACTATTATTGTTTACTAGTTATTTTGTGTCATCTAAATATTTATATTTAACTAGAAAAAGGCCAAAAATTAGTTATATTTTTACTATATTATTGATTTTATTTATTGGATCAACAGGTTTTATAAATATGTGGAATTTATCATTTTTTGTTTTGTTTACCTTTATACTTATATACTTCCACATTGTTATAAATAAATTTCGAATAAAACTTCTGCTCACTTCTAAGTTTTTATTAGAAATTACTCTTGTTTGGGTGTTTGGAATTTTGATTTTTAGTAATTTCTATTTTATTACTTCAGATTCTAATATTAGTTATCCTTTTATATCTATAAACGAGATCACTACAAGGCCTATTCACTTGATTTACGTTTGGGTTATTCCTTTTGCTATTATTATTCCGTTACTATATTATTTATTTCGTGAAAATATAAATATTAAATCTAATATTGTATTTTTAAATAAAAAGTCTAATTTGATACTAGTCATTATGTTCACTATTACTTCATTATTATGGGCGGTAATAAATTTACTAATTTCAGAACAAACTATGGCACAGTTATTATTAAGTTTGATGTTTTTTTACATTTTTTTCTTTCCTGTTTTATTCATAATTAATAATCTTATCCTCAAAACTATCTATAAAAATGAGTTACAGAGACTTAGCTATTACTTATTACTATTTACTTGTTTTATTTTGTTATATTTGTCAGAACTTTTTTACCTAAAAGATATTTTTGATAATAGAATGAACACAATTTTTAAGTTTCACTACCAGGTTTGGATAGTATTTTCTATAACATCTGGAATAACCCTAAAATTGTTACTTTCATACAACATGAAACATATATCTAAAATTATTTTGTCTTTCTCGTTTACGATATTACTAATTTCTAATATTTATTTCGTTACATCATCCTTCCTAACAAAGATCAATGAGGCTTCTAATTCAACTCCCAATCTTAGTAGTATTAATCATTTAAAAAATGACTCATATAAATACGAATTGATAAGGTACTTAAAAGAAAATTCTAATTATAATGATGTGCTTATAGAATTTGTAGGACAAAGTTATACAAAAGACAATCAGATATCTGCAGAGACACGAGTGCCAACTATTTTGGGATGGATAGGGCACCAGCTTCAATGGAGAAGTAACAATCAGGAAATTTTTGATAGGGAATCTGACATTGAAACTTTTTATATGACTGAAAACTCTGAGGAAATTAAAAATATTATTAATAAATATTCAATTACTATGATCATTTTAGGGCCTAATGAAATTGAAAAATATAATATTATTAATTTAGATAAATTTTTACAATTTTCAGAAATTATATATGAAAATAATGAGTATAGATTGCTTAGAGTACTATAAATTTGCGTAATAATAAAATACAAAAAAGAAATATAGGTGGCTATTGGATAAATGACAATGAAATCCATGATAAATTTTATGTGCCAAAATTCTTTGATAAAGACCTAATATACAACTTAATATTCATTTTTATTTTTTTAGTTGCATTTTCATTAAGGCTTTATTCTCTAGGAGATAGAGCTGTTCATCATGATGAAAGTTTACATGGTTACTTTGCATACCAAATGTATATAGGCAGTGGTTATGAACATAATCCTTTAATGCACGGTATATTTCTTTTTCAACTAGTTTCATTATCGTTTTTTTTCTTCGGTGATTCTGAATTTTCATTACGCTTTCCAATGGCTTTGGTTGGTTCAATAATAATTTTTCTTCCCATTTTGATGAAAGATAGGCTAGGACATCTCGGATCAATATTTGCATCACTCATGTTAGCAATTTCACCTTCCATTCTTTATTTCAGTAGATTTGCCAGAAATGATATATTTATGCTTTTTATTTTCTTGTTATTAGTAATCGCAATGTGGAAATATTTTTCTAACAAAGATTCTAAATGGTTATATATATTTTCAATTTTTATGGCTATAGGGTTCATCACAAAAGAAACACAATATATTTTTGTTGCTATTATTTCAATGTTTCTTATATTTATGGCAAAAGATAATATAAAGAATTGGTTATTTGGTAAAATCCCAATAACAAGTTTTAATGATTATGGTAAATTTTTAATATTTGTAATAATATTATCTGCTCCGATGCTTGCTGCTAGTATTTCAATATTTCAAAATGTAATCAATATCACGCTTGCAAACAATGATACTAATTCATTAACTCCAATTGGGTTGCCAGAGTCTAATGGACAATTATTCGCTATAATAATTTCTTTATTATTATTACTATCTTCTATATTAGTATCTTTTATTTTTAATAAAAAATTATTTTTTCTACCTTTTTTGATTTTTATTAGTTTAGTGTTTTTGTTTTTTACTAATTTTCTATCTAATCTTTCGGGTATATCAACAGGAATATGGCAATCTTTAGGCTACTGGATAGCTCAACAAGATGTAGCCAGAGGTAGCCAACCATGGTATTACTATATTACACTCGGTTCAATTTATGAATTTATGCCTTTAGGAATTTCCTTTTTAGGATTTTCCTACTTCTTAATAAAATCTAGATATTTATCCTTATTTCCAATAGTAATTATAATAGTAAGTTTTGTTATTTTGGCTGATAACGAAGCATCTTACACGAATGGTAAAATAAACACTACAGGTATATTTTTTCAACTAATATTATATTTTTCTATACTAATACTCCCATTGACGATAAAAGCATCTAACTTTTATAAATTTTTATTTTTCTGGGCAATTTCATCATTTTTGTTATATACATATGCAGGTGAGAAAATGCCGTGGCTAATTACTAATATAACTTTACCTTTTATTTTATTGTCTTCTAAAATACTAAATGATTTTTTTACCAGAGTTAAGTTTTCATATTCTCATATAAAATATTACATAATCATATTTTTCTCAGCATTACTTTTTATCAATTTACTCTGGAGGCTAATAACCCACGATTTAGGTACAGAAACAGAACAATTCTTAAATATTTGGCTTATTTTTTTAATCTTTGGCTTTTTATTTTTTATTTTGCAATCGATATCTAGAGTTATTTCCAAAAAACAAACTTTTTACTATTTCCTTATTCCGCTACTATTGCTAACTTCAATTTTCACTTTTAGAAGCAGTTGGATATTAAATTACAATAACTTTGATACCCCTAACGAAATGATGATATACACTCAAACTTCACCTCATCTTCATAAGGTCTCAAAAACAATCGACAAGATTGCCTTTCAGAGCTTAGAAGAAAAATCTATTAGAATATCTGTGGATACTACTGATGCATTTTCATGGCCGTGGCAATGGTATCTCAGACAATATGAAAATGTTACCTTCGATGATCATACTCAAGATATAAATATTGACGATGTTAGTATATTACTCTTAAGTTATAAAAATGACTTAAGAGGTCCAGAGAGAAATAATTTTACTCAAGGGCAAAAATTTCCTTTTAGATGGTGGTTCCCAGAAAAATACAAAAATGCTAAATTTTCAGATGTTGTTTCGACAATATTTGATAAAAATAGATGGAATAATTCTCTTGACTATTTTATCTACAGGAAACTTGAGTATGATTTAGGGAGTATTGATTCATATTTATATATACAAAAAGACTATAATTATGATTCCAGGTAATTTATTATGTTAGACAAGAAAATGTTCTTTATTGGATTGTTTTTTACTTTGATATTTACTTTTGTTTTGTTTAATTTTTTCATTGATTTAAGTGAACTAATAAATGTACTTTCAAATGTTAATATTTTTTATGTTTTAGTTTCTTTAGGTTTTTATTTATTATCACTATATTTTAGGTCTAAGCGTTGGGTGTATTTACTAAAAGACCAAATCACAAACTCTTCAAGGTCAGTTTTACCTGTTGTAATTTTTGGTTATATGGCTAACAATTTAATCCCAGTTAGAATAGGCGAGTTTTTACGTTCCTACTATTTGGCCATTAGAGAAAATATTTCTACCAGTTTTGTATTCGGTACTATTATTATTGAAAGATTGATGGATGTTATTGCTTTGATTATATTCTTTTCTATAGGAGCTTTAGTTGGAAGCTTTTTTAATTCTAGCGATTTTGATGATTTTTCAAATACTATTCCTGGTGGCAAAATCTCTATTATTTTTTTATCTTTATTTCCTTTTATTTTTTTAGCAGTAATTATAATTATTTATAACAAATTATCAAATGATAAAATAAAACACGTCCTAGATAAGTTGTTATTTTTCACATCTAATAAAATTAAATTCAGTATTAGTAACAAACTAATTATGTTACTTGAAGGCGTCACTACTATACTTGAAAGAAATACCTTTATTTACACATTGTTATTTTCCATAATCATTTGGGCATGTGAAGCAATAATGTATTACATAATATCTCTAGGACTAAGATTAGACACATTTTTCGACTCAGGATTAGAGCATATATCAATAATAATTGTCTTTACTTCTGTAGTAAATCTTGCTGGAATAATTCCTTCAACTGCTGGAAGTTGGGGTCCATTTGATTTTTTTGGATCAATAACATTAATTACACTAGGAGTAAGTAATGAAGTAGCTGTAGCATATTCTTTGTTGGTTCATTTAGCATTATGGTTACCTCCTACATTATTAGGTTTTGTTATCATTATATTAGATCAAAAAACCATAAAAAAAGTTATTCAAAATTTCAAATCCAGAAAAATCAATTATGTCGAATAAAAAAAATATTGCTATTATAGGTGCTGGTGCCGCCGGGCTATCTGCTGCTTTTTATTTATCCAAAGAAAAATACAATATAACAATATTCGAGTCTGCACCATTTGTTGGAGGTCAAGCATCAACAATTAATATAAATGGGGGACTACTAGAAAGAGGTTACCACCATCTTTTTACTAATGACTACTCAATTATTCAATTGATGAAAGACCTAAATATTTCAAATAAAATGAAATGGTATCCTTCAAAAGTTGGTACTTATATAAATGGAAAAACACATCCTACAACATCTCCACTAGATTTACTCCGTTTTTCACCTTTGCCATTTAGAGAAAGAATAAAATTGGGGTTATTTTCATTAAGGATTAAGAATATAAAAAATTGGAGAAAACTAGAGCAGTTTACTGCCAATGAGTGGTTAGAGAGAAATTTAGGAGGAGAATCTTATCATAAATTTTGGAAACCACTACTAAGAGCTAAATTTGGTGATTATTACGACCAAATAGGTATGCCTTGGTTTTGGTCTAAGATGCAAACCAGATTTGCATCAAGAAAAGGAAAAATACCAGTAAGTTTTTTAAATAAAGAAGTGTTAGGGTATCCTGAAGGTAGCTTTGAAACTATTTTTGATCAGATGAAAATATATTTTAATCAAAACAATATAAATTTATTACTTTCAACTCCTGTAACTAAAATCACCCCGCAAGAAGACTCAAAAATTAAATTAGATTATCATGAAAATGAATCTCGTAAATCAAGAAATTTTGACTTAGTATTATCAACGACACCTTCTTTTATTTTTAGTAAATTAATTGATTTGCCTAAAATATATCTTAAGAAAATTAATTCTGCTCACTATATAGGTGCCTTGGTTATGATTATTGAATTACAAAAAAAATTAACAGACCATTATTGGGTTAATATTGTTGATGAAAATATTCCTTTTTTAGGCTTAATAGAACACACTAATATGATTTCAAAAAAATTATACGGAAACAAAAACTTGATTTATCTTACAAATTACCTTGACAGAAATCACAAATATTTTTCTCTTAGTAATAGTGAAATGCTTGAAGTTTACCTACCACACTTGAAAAAATTTAATAAGGATTTTTCTGAGAAATGGATTACAAATTACCATATGAATTCATTGAGTGCAGCTCAACCAATTATAGGAAAAAATTACTCTAAAAATATTCCTCAACATAATACGCCAATTAAAAATTTGTTTCTTGCAAATACAACCCAGATTTACCCAGAAGACCGAGGAACAAATTATAGTATTAGGATGGGAAAAGAAATAGCTGATAAACTAAATAAAACGTAAGGAGATTATAATGGCTTTATTAGAAGGAAAAAATGCAATAATTACTGGGGCTGGCTCCGGTATTGGTAAAGAAACTGCGAAATTATTCGCTAAGGAAGGTTGTAATTTAGTACTTTCAGGAAGGAGAAAAGAACCTCTAATTGAAGTAAAAAATCAGATACACAATAATATTAATCCTAACTTAAAGATTTTTGTTGAACCAACAGATCTTGAAAATCTTGATGAAGCAAAATCCTTAGGACAAAATGCATTAAAATTCTTTGGAAAAATTCATATACTAGTAAATAACGCAGGTCATAGTTCATTTGCTAGATCTATTAGATTTACGTCTGACGAAGAATGGGAAAGTGTTTTTAAGGTCAATGCTGATGGTGTATTTAAACTTACTCAATCAGTAATTGAAAATATGATTGATAATAAAAATGGGACAATTATTACTGTGTCTTCAATAGCCGCATTAAATCCAGGTTTACTAGGTGGAGCATCCTATAGTTCTGCTAAAGCAGCATCATTGGCTTTGATGAGATCTATTAACTCAGAATTAAATGATAGAGGAATTAGAACATCTACAATTATGCCTGCAGAGGTTGACACTCCAATTCTTAAGGGTAGGCCAATAAATCCTGATAATGATGCAAGGTCAACAATGATGATGCCAGAAGATGTTGCTAATACGATCCTTTTATGCGCTACGATGCCTCAAAGAACTGTTATTCAAGAAGTTGTTATGGCACCAATAAAAGATAGGGATCGCTCTAAGGAAATTGAAGCTGCAAGAAAAGCTAAATTATAATTTTCTTTTCACTGATTTTTTCCCATTTACTGTCAATACTTCAAAAAGTTCAGACCTAAAACCTCCCCAATGTAGTTCTCCTGAGTTGTAATCTGTTATTTTATAAATCAAGTCATCTCTTTGGAATATTTCCTTTTTTAGGCTTGTTCCTAATCCAATTCCATTAGGAGCTAACAAATATCCATCAATAACTTCTATGTTTCTATCTATAATTTTGTTGTACCATCCATTTTTATTATAAAATGCTCTACATGTTTCCATAATAAGTGCATTAGGTATATTCATTGATATATGAGCGCATGCGAATATATTAACCGGGCCAGTCATATCATGAGGCGCCACAGGTAATTGCTCAGTTTCTGCTAATGTAGATATTTTTTTTGTTTCAGTTATGCCACCTGTCCATATTAGATCAGGCATTACTATTTCTATAGCTCCTTTTTTCAAGTAATCTCTAAATTGATATTTACTTATTAGTCTTTCAGAGACACATACAGGTGATTCGATTTCATCTGCTAATTTAATATGGTTTTCAATATTTACAGGCTTTATTAATTCTTCTTGCCAAAAAATATTGTACTGATCTAAAGCCTTACCAATTTTTATAGCTGAACTAAGATTCCACCTTCCATGGCCGTCATTAGCAATCTCAAAATTATATCCGATCTCTTTACGTATTTTTTTTATTGGTTGTATTAGTAAATTTAAATCTTCATCTGATATATAATTACCTCTTGTTTGATCTGCAAAATGGTCAGTATATGCCCATTTCATAGTATTTATACCTTCATCCATCAAACTATTTGCTAGTTTTACTGGATTTATAATTGCATCAATTGAATCTGTATTATTTCCATATTGTCCTGCAGTATTGTATGTTCTAATTTTTTCACGACATTTTCCTCCTAGAAGATTATAAATTGGTTGTTCTGCTACTTGGCCAGAAATATCCCAGAGTGCAATATCAATAGCCGAAATAGCTCTAGCTTCTGCTCCTGCATAACCAAAAGCATTTGTCATTTCAAACATATTTCTCCAGTGGTCTTCAATATCTAAAGGGTTTTTATTTATAAGTAGAGGAGAAAGTACATTATGTATTATTTCAGAAACTGCATTAGGAGCAAAATATGTTTCTCCGAGACCAGTAAAACCATTATCAGTATTTATTTGCACCCATATAATTAATGGAAATTCTTTTACTTGAATAGTCTCTATTGATTTTATTTTCATAAATCCTCTTACTTTATATATCTTTATAAAATATATAATATTTTTATAAAGATATATAGTTAAATCCCTTTTACTCTGCTAGGATATTAATATTAGAAACATTAACACATTGTATTTTCTTAATATATATAAGTGATATGCCAGAAAATTCAAATTTATATGAAAAAATTAAACACTCTTTGGAGTCACAAGAACAACCCACTGTGACCATTCTTTCTTCTTTACTTGCTATACAAGATACTCTTCATTACATCCCAAAGGAAGGTATATCTGAAACTGCTAAATTTTGTGGAAAATCAACTAACGAAGTATGGAGTGTTGCTTCATTTTATACTAACTTTCGTTTTACTCCTCCTGGAGAAAAAGTTCTTGATGTTTGTTGGGGGCCAACATGTCATTTATTAGGAGCTCAAAAAATTATTGATAATATACAAAAAGCCTTAGACCTTGATGGAGAAGGAGAAAGTGATGATGGTAAAATTACCTTGAAATACAATACGTGCCTCGGAGCATGTGCTCAAGCCCCTTGTATAGCTATTGACCACTATATATATGGAAGGCAAGATATAAATTCTGCAAATAAAATAATTAAAAACATTAGGAATAATTAGTTGACTGAAGTTTTTGAGAAAATAAAAGAAAAGTCTCTAGATGATTGGTACAATCTCAATTCAAGTAAATGGATTAGGATAGGTGGAGGAACATCTGGTCAAGCAATGGGTTCTTATGAAATTTTCAATAAGGCTAAGATTTTCATTGATAAAAAATTTACAGATGTAAATATATCCCTAGTTAGCGCGGTTGGACTTATGTACCTTGAACCGATTGTTGATATTACATTGCCAGATGGAACAAGAACATATTATGGCAATGTTGATTTAGACGAAATTGAAAAAATTCTAAATTACCATTTATCTGAAAACAAACCATTAATTGATAGAGCTTTTGCAGGAAATGATAAGGCTTCTAAATTATGGAATATTCAAAATATAAATCTCATGCCTAATATTTCTAAACAAAAAAAAATAGCCACTAGAAATTTTGGTGATACTGATCCATTAAATATTGACCATTACATTGCAAGGGGAGGCTACTCAGCACTCTCATCTGCTATATTTGAAAAAACACCAGAATTTATTGTAAATGAAGTCAAGAATTCCGGTTTACGTGGTAGAGGTGGCGCAGCTTTTCCTGCTGGTGTTAAATGGAGTTTTTTAGCACCCTCTAAAGAGCCAGTAAAATATGTTTTATGTAATTGTGAAGAAGGAGACCCTGGAGCATTTAATGACAAAGGTATAATTGAAAATGATCCTCATACACTAGTTGAAGGCCTTATATTAAATGGGTACGCTACTAATTCATCTAACGGTTATATATTTATAAGGCAAGGTCACGAAATTCCTATACAGGCTGCAAAGAAAGCTATCTCAGACGCATATGAAAAAGGGTTTTTAGGAAAGAACATACTTGGTTCAGAATTTTCTTTTGATATGGAAGTTTCATTAACTGGAGATTCTTATGTTGCAGGTGAAGAAACAGCACTTATGGAAGCTATAGAGGGTAAAAGGTCTACACCTAGATACAAACCCCCATTTCCAGCCGCACAAGGCCTATGGAAAAAACCTACAAATATTAATAATGTAAAGACTTTATCTTATGTCCCAGAAATTATTAGAAAAGGGTCTGAATGGTTTAAGTCGATTGGAACAGAAACAACATCAGGAACTGCTATTGTATGCTTATCAGGCCATATTAAATTTCCCGGTATGTATGAAATACCAATGGGAATGACAATCAGAGAAGTACTTCAAGATATTGGAGGAGGAATTTCCCAAGGAAAATCAATTAAGGTTTTACAAGCAGGAGGACCATTAAATGGGCTTCTTGGAGAGGAAGCTTTTGATACTATGATTGATTTCGATGCTATGTCAGCAGCTGGGGCATCTATTGGTTCTGGTGGGATAATTGTAGGGAATGAAGATACTAATATTGTAGATTTACTACGAAATCTAATAGCATTCAATCAATTTGAATCTTGTGGTAAATGTTTCCCATGTCGTTTAGGGAATACTCACATGTTGGAAATTCTGGACCGAATGTGCCAAAACAAATCTAATGTTAATGACCTAGACCTAATTCAACGTATTGGTTCTAGTATGAAGTCGGGTTCGTTATGTGGTCATGGACAACTAGGATATAATCCAATCCTTTCCGCAATGAAATATTTTAGACAAGAAATTGAATCAGCAGTAAATGGTAAAATAAATCTAACAGGTGTCAATGGTGATGGTAAAATGATTCTTCCAACTAGAACAAGGCCATAAAGAGGAGATAATGCCAGAAAATATAAAGTTTAATATAGATGACAAAGA
>CETH01184045.1_pt1 | contig 27338 bp, 35 predicted proteins | sample 361461 | NCBI WGS metagenome assembly CETH01 (sample SAMEA2622695, study PRJEB7988) | marine metagenome | isolation source: saline water (ENVO:00002010), including
CAGTAAAATTAGGAATAGCGCCAATAGCATGGAGTAATGATGATATGCCTGAGTTAGGCGGTGATACATCTTTGGAAACTTGTTTGTCTGAGGCTAGGCAAGCTGGATTTAGTGGAATCGAGTCTGGTGGAAAATTTCCTAAAACCTCAAAAGAGCTTTTACCTATACTTAATAAACATAATATTAATTTATGTTCAGGTTGGTATGGAGCAAACCTTTTAAAAAGATCGGTAAAGGAGGAAATGGAAAATATAAGAGCGCAATTAAATTTATTTAAAGATTGTAATGCCCCCTGTATAGTTTTTGCTGAAGTTACAGATTCAATACAAGCCGATGAGCGGAAACCTTTATCTAAAAGACCAAAGCTTAATACAGAAGATTGGAAAAAATATTTTGAAAAGATTAATGAAGTTGGTAAAAGACTAGAAGATGAGAATATGCCACTTGCATATCATCATCATATGGGAACTGTAATACAATCCGAAGAGGATACAATTAGATTAATGGAACAAACAAATGATTCTGTTAAATTAACAATTGATACAGGTCATATGCTCTTTGCAGGCGGAAACTCGTTGAAAATAATAAGAAATTTTAAAGAAAAAATAGTACATGTACATTGTAAAGATATGCGTGAGAATGTTTTAAAAAAATCCCTAAAACTAGATTTAAGTTTCAGACATGCATTTCTTGAAGGAGCATTTACTGTCCCTGGTGATGGTTGTATAGACTATTTACCAATTATGAAGGAACTAAAAAAAAATAAGTATGATGGTTGGCTAGTTGTAGAGGCCGAGCAAGATCCTAAAAAAGCTAATCCATTAGAGTATGCAAAAAAAGGGTATGCTTATTTAAGTAAAGTAATTAAAGACTCTGGACTAATTGTTAAATAATTATCTATATACAGAACTAAGTTCATTATTGCCAGCAGCGACACAAGGAGATTTAATGCATGTTCCAATCATCCATTCTGATCCAGCCTCGGAACTAAAATTACTAGAACTTACAAAAATCACTCCCATTTCAGTTGATTGACCTGCCTTACCTTCAGCCTGAAGTCGTGGATCTTGAGCAAGTTTAACAATCGATAATTTCGATGAATATGGATTATTAATTTTAATATTTTGATTAATATAATTAACAATTTTTTTAGAAATCCACTCGTTCTTGCATAGATCTCCCCATTTAGTTTTAGCATTATTATCACCTTGATCACATTTGTTAATTTCTGAATTTATGAAGTTAACTATTTCTTTATGATTTGATTTAATAGTTTCAGCTTTTTCTGCAACTGCTGATCTTGTTGATGCCGTCCAAACTAGCATGGAAACAACATAGATCGCAGAAAACAAAACGAGAAATTCGAGTAAACCAAAATTTTTAAACTTTAAAATTAAATTTTTCATAACTTTACTTTCATCGAATTTTTAATATTATTCTCAAAAAAATCAATGATATTTTGAGTAGTTTCTAAGCTCATTCTAATTTTACATTCATTTGTGAAACTTGAAGAATGCGGACTTAATAATACTCTTTTATTTTTTAATAAAGGATTGTTTTGATCAGGTGGTTCCTTTTCAAATACATCTAAACCGGCACCAAAAATGATTTTTTCATTAATTGCTTGGTTAAGATCAATTTCATTAATAACTCCACCTCTTGCTGTATTAATAATTATTGTGTTTTTTTTCATAGTCTTTAGCATTTTTAAATTAATTAAATTTTTTGTTTCTTTATTTAGGGGCATGTGAACAGAGATAAAATCTGCTGTTTTAATTGAGTTATTTAAATTTTCAATTTTATTTCCTCCATAAGAATTTATGATTTCTTTACTTACAAATGGGTCATAGACATTTACCCTCATTTCGAAACCAAGACACCTTTTAATTAAGTTTTTTCCTATCCGACCAAATCCTGCTATTAAAATTTCTTTGTTAAATAACTCGTATGTTTCTATTTTAGAAACATATTTTTTAAAATCACCTGACCTAACAGCTTTATCATATGAAACTATTCCCTTGGCTAAAGAAAGCATCATGTACATTGCGTGTTCAGCTACTGTTACGGCATTTCCTGTAGCTGTTATTAGCAAGGTTATATTATTCTCTTTAAGAGCTTTAATATCAACATTGTCATACCCTACACCATGCCTAGATACTACTTTAAGTTTTTTACAATGTTTTAATATTTCTGAATCTAGTTTTGCTACTCGGAGAGTTAAACCATCAAACTTTGGTAGTTCTTTAATTAAATTATTTTTAGAAACTTCATCAATAATTGTATATTCAAAATTAGGGTGTTTATCTAAAAGTTTAAGGCCTTCATCATGAATTTTTTCTACTATGGCTATTTTAAACATACTTTAATTGGCGGTCCCACGGGGAATCGAACCCCGATTAGATGATTGAAAACCATCTGTCCTAACCGTTAGACGATGGGACCGTGTTATTGATTGTCTTATTAACAGATATATCATCGATAATAAACTCTACATTTTTTTGACCCTTCCATTGATTAAGACTTAATTTTCCAAAAATATTAATTTTTTTTGTATTTTTAGACATCAAATAGGTTTCAAGGTCAGTTTTGATGGCATTAAATGTCACGCTTTTTATTACAGATCCATCTTCAGCTGAAAAAAGAGATTTGATATGTTTTTCTCCAACAATTGTGGACTTTAATAAATTTAGGTCTTCGATGACAAATTTTGGTTCAGGATTTCCTGAACCAAATGGCGACAAAGCATTTACATCACAAAAGAAATTTTCATTTAAAGCTGATGGGGAAATTTTAGAATCAAAAAAAAGTTTATCGTTTTTGATTAAATTTTTTTTATTTTTCAGAAATTTATTACTAACATAGTCTTTAAATTCTTGAAGTTTATCTTCATCAATTGAAAATCCACCAGCCATTTTGTGCCCGCCTCCTCTTTTTAATAAATTTTTATGAACAGCTGAAATAATTAAACTTCCAATATCAAATCCTAAAATTGATCTTGCTGAGGCTTTGCCTAAACCATTTTCAAATGAAATTATAATAGCTGGCTTATTATATTTATCCTTTAGGCGACTAGCTATTATTCCAATTATACCTCCATGCCAATTATGACCAGATAGAAAAATTATAGGGTCATTAGGATCTATTTTAATTTTATTTTCAATTTTTTTAATCATTTCGTTTTCAATTTGTTTTCTTTGCTTGTTAAATAATTCAAGTTCAGAAGCAATTTTAAAAGTTTCTTTTGAATCTTTACTTAAAAATAAATTCACACCATGGGAACATTTACCAACTCTTCCGCCAGCATTAATTCTAGGTCCTAATTTGTAACCAAGGTCATAAACAGTAATGTTAGAGTCAATTCCACAAATATTTTTTAATGTTTTTAAACCTAAATTGGTTTTTTTTTTCATTAACTCTAATCCTTGACTAACTATAGCTCTATTTAACCCTACGAGAGGTACTACATCACATACAGTTCCTAATGAAACAAGGTCAAGGTAATCTAATAAATTTGGCTCGTTAACTTTTTTTGTATTAAACCACTTTAATTCCCTTAGTTTTTTATTAAGTGCAATCAAAAACATAAAACAAACGCCAGCAGCACAGAGATAATTTAATCTAGACTCATCATCAAATCTATTTGGATTCACTACTGAAAAAGCATTTGGAAGTTTAAGTTCTGATTGATGGTGGTCTAAAACTATTACATCCGTGTGTTTTTTTTTTGCATATTCAATTGCCTCATATGACATTGTTCCACAGTCAACAGTAAAAATTAATTTTGATCCATTTTGAATCATTTTATCAAAAGCCTTTTTATTTGGTCCGTAACCTTCAGATTTTCTATCAGGTATATAAACTTCTATGTTTTGATTGAATTTATTAAAATAGTTTCCTAGCAATGCTGTTGAAGTTGCTCCGTCGACATCATAATCGCCAAAAATTCCAATTTTTTCATTATTTTCTAAGGCATTAACAGTTCTATTAACAGTTTTTTCCATATCTTTTAATATAAATGGATTTGGTAGAAAATTTTTAATTTTTGGTTTTAAAAAAATGTTAACATCTTCAATCTTAATATCTCTTATAGCAATTAGTTTAGATATAATTTCACTTAAATTGAAATTATCTTTTAAAAAATTAACTTTTTCAGAACTATAACTTTTTGATACCCAATTTTTACCAGATACAGAAAATTCATTCATTTTATATTTATATTTTTGATTTTTTTTGATAATTTTTGACTTTTGTGTAAGGCAAAAGATGTTGCTTCAAATTTATCACCTGAGTCGTTAATTCCATTCAACATGTCTCCATCTGTCACGCCTGTTGCACAAAAAATAACATCACCTTTGATCATTTCATTTATACTGTACTTTTTTTTTATATCCTTAATACCTAGTTTTTTTGCTTTAGAAATTTCTTCATCATTACTTAATACTAGTCTTGTTTGCATCTGACCTCCTAAACAGTCTAAGGCTGCAGCAGCTAAAACCCCCTCTGGGCCTCCACCAGTACCCAAATAAATATCTACTGGAGAACTTTCATCAACTACAGATATAACTCCAGTAACATCACCATCTGATATGAATTTAATATTTACTTTTAGATCATTAAGAGACTTAATGATGTTATCGTGTCTTGGCCTTTTAAGAACACAAGCGGTAAGTTTTTCTGGTATGGTATTTTTTGCTTCTGACAATAACTTAATATTTTTTTCAATAGAATTATCTAAATCAATAATATTTTTTGGTAGACCAGAACCAATTGCTATTTTTTCCATATAAGTGTCAGGCGCAGACAATAGACCACCTTTGTTTGTTACACATAAAACAGAAATAGCATTGGGTAAATTTTTTGCTGTAAAATTTGTACCTTCCAAAGGGTCAACTGCAATGTCTAATTCGGGGCCAGATCCGGAACCAACTTTCTCCCCAATAAATAACATTGGTGCTTCATCCATCTCGCCTTCGCCTATAACTATTTTTCCTTTAATATCCATTTTATTTAGTTCTGATCTCATTTCGTCAACTGCAGCCTGGTCTGCAGCCATTTTATCATTCTTTCCTCTAAAACTAGAAGCACCGAAAGCTGCTCTTTCCGAGACTCTAATAAATTGATCAAGCAATTTTGAATTAATATTGTTCAAATTTCTTCGATCCTTAAAAATTTTGGTTTATTTATTACAAACTGTTTATTAGATAATTCTTTAATTGTTTTAACCAAATTATAATTTTTAGCCTTGTGTGAAGTAATAATTATTGAAGCAAATTTTTTACTTTTAAATGGATTTTGAATAATTCTTTTAACTGATATTTTATTTTTTGATAAAATTTTAGTTATTGATGATAATACACCTTTCTTATCGATTACATCTATTCTGATATATGACAAAGAAAATTCTTCTGATACATCAATAGATTTAATAGTTTTTCTATTTTTGTTTGGTATTGAAAAAGGAAACTTTATATTCCCTCTTAGAATTGAACATATATCTGAGACTAAAGCTGATGTAGTTGGTCCTGGGCCAGCACCTTCACCTTGAATAGCAAACTCGCCAATTGGTTTACCTTCGAGGATAACCGCATTTAAAACACCGTTTATATTGCTAATATAAGATTTTTTATTAATCATACATGGATGTACTCTTTGAATTAATTTGTTATTTTTAACTTCAGCTATTGCTAAATGTTTGATTTTGTAGCCAAGGGTCTTAGCGTTTAAAATATCAATTTGATCAATGTTTTGTATGCCATCGACTGTGATTTTAGATTTATTTATAAATGAATTAAAAGCTAGTGATGATAATATTTGAATTTTAGATTTTGCATCATCACCATTTAAATCTGTTTTTGGATTTCTTTCAGCATATCCTAAAGATTTTGCTTTTTCTAAAACATCTTTAAAACTTAACTTTGTTTCAGACATTTTAGAAAGAATATAGTTGGATGTTCCATTAAGAATTCCATAAATTTTATTAATTTTATTAGTTATCAGTCCTTCCTTAATTGCTCTTATAATAGGAACGCCACCAGCCACAGCAGCTTCAAATTCAAGATTTACTTTATTTTTTTCAGCAAGTTTGGATAATTCATCTCCGTATTTAGAAATTAGAGATTTATTAGCTGTAACAACATGCTTTTTATTTTTAAGTGAATTAAAAACAAGTTTTTTGGCTGGTCCCTCGGAACCTCCGATTAATTCAATTACTATATCTATATCCTTAAATTTAGATGCATGAATATAATTCTTTAACCATTTAGTTTTAGAGATTTTAATTTTTCTTTTTTTAGACCTGTTTCTTGCCGACACATATTTAACATTTAAAGTGACGTTAGTTTTTTTTTTTATACTTAATTTATTTTGAACTAGGTGTTTATATAAGTTAAGTCCTATATTTCCCAAACCTACAATTGCGATGTTAAATTTATTTTTTTTCATTTATTAAAAATTTATTTTAGGAAAGGATTTTTCCTTTCCTCGATCACTTACTATTTTAGAAATAACATTAATATCACATTCTTTTGTACTTTTACACATGTGAACAACTTTAGTAGTTTTTTTATTACTATAAGTAAAACTCTTCTCTGTTTTGATTACTTTTTGTTTTTTTTGTGTTATTTCGGGTTTATTACTTATTGGGGTCTGAACCTTTAGTTTTATTTTAGATGGTTTTTTTTCTTTAAAATCTTTTTTTTTATTTATGTACAAGTCTTTTTTCTCTTTTGCTTTTACTTTATCAATTAACTTTTCATCATCGGGAAAATTAAGTTGCACTAAATCTAAATTTTTTCTCTTCTCTTTGCTTTTTTCAATCACATAAACTTCCATTGATATATTGTTATTAAAATAGTCATTTCGTTCTTTTTTATTTTTACATTCATGATCACCACAAATATATACTTTGTTAGTAGTTGAACATTCTATTAATAAGAAAAAAACTAAAAATATAAATTTTTTCATTTTAATCCTAATTTTTCATTTAGCCCAAAAATAAGGTTCATATTCTGTATTGCCTGACCGCCTGCCCCTTTTATTAAATTATCTATAGCAGAAAGAATTAGAATTTTATTTTTATATACTAATTTACAAACAGAAATCTCACAAAAATTTGTATTAATTACGTTTTCTGTTCCGATATTTTTATTAATTTTATTTACTTTTATAAAAAAGTTTTTTTTATGAAAGTTTAATAACTCTTTATGAATTCGTTGAATAGATATATTATCTTTTTTTTCAACATAAATTGACGAAATTAATCCTCTATAAGTTGGGATCAAATGGGGGGTAAATGAATATTTAATTTTTGATTTTGCTATTTTGAAAAACTCTTGATCTATTTCGCCAAGGTGTCTATGAAAAGATATCCCGTATGGATGTATAGCTGAATATAAATTCTTATGCTTAAATTTATCTTTTAAATTTTTCCCTCCTCCAGAATAACCTGACTTTGAATCAATAATTATATTATTTGTTTTAATTAAATTTTTTTTTAATAAGGGTATTAAAGGCATTTGTATGGAAGTTGGGTAACAGCCTGGACATGATATTATTTTTTTATTTTTTATATCCTTTTTAACAAATTCTGAAATTGCATATATTGACTTTTTTATTAAATGTTTTGCCTTATGTTTAAAACCATAATATTTTTTGAATATATTTTGATCTTTGATCCTGAAATCAGCAGATAGATCAATGAACTTTAAATTTTCGTATTTTATTAATTTTTTAATTATTTTTTGTGCCTCTCCAGTTGGTAATGATAAAAAAAGAACGTCAATTGTTTCCCAGTCAACATTTTTTAACCTTGTAATTTTAGGTAGTTTTTTTTTAATTCTTTTATCAAAATATTGAATTTTTTTTCCAATATTTTTTTGCGCACATAAATAATTAATTTTTACTTTAGGGTGTTTTGATAAAATATATATTAAATCAAGACCTACATAGCCAGTAGCCCCTGCTACAACAACACTAATTTTTTTATTTGATGACATAATTTCCTTATATCACTTCTAGTATTAATGAAAATAAATGATTATCTTTTAGAAAACTGAAAACTTCTTCGAGCTTTTCTATGACCATATTTTTTCCGCTCTACTTTTCTAGGGTCTCTGGTGGTCAATTTACTTTTTTTAAGAGTTTTCTTTAATGAACTATCTATACTTACTAAGGCTCTTGAAATCCCGTGAATAATTGCTCCAGCTTGACCTGTTAATCCACCACCTTTTACATTGCATTTAACATCGTAATTATTCGTTCCATTTATTTCGTCAAGAGGTCTGGATACTATTAATTGATGAGCCGGTCTTTTAAAATATTTTACCATTTCTTTTCCATTAACATAAATTTTACCTGTTCCTTTTTTAACCCAAACTCTTGCTATTGACCTTTTTCTTCTACCAGTGGCATATTGACTTTCCTTAAAGTTTAAATTTAACTTATTTTCAGTTTTTGTAATTTGTGTATTATTAGGTTCCATAAAAGTTAAATCATATTTTTTTTATTAAGTGCACTAAAATTAATTTCTTTTGGATTTTGTGACTCATGCGGATGTTTTAATCCGTAATACATTTTTAGTTTACTTAATTGTTTTTTTGCTAAAGGACCACCAGGCAGCATCCTTTTGACTGCATTTTTTAAAATATCTTGAGATTTATTTTTTTTATCCAGCTGAAATGGTGTAACTGATTTAATTCCCCCAGGGTAACCTGTGTGCTTATAATACTTTTTATTATGAAATTTTTTCCCTGTAAATTTAATTTTTTCAATATTGGTAACTATTACAAAATCTCCATTATCCTGCCCAGGTTCAAACTTAGCTTTATTTTTTCCTCTTAAAACTTTGGATATATAGGCAGCCAATCTACCTACAACTAAGTTTTCGGCATTAACTATGTACCAATCATTTTGAATATCTTTTTTTTTAATAAACGGTGTCATATAATTCTCGGGATAATTACTAGTTATTAATAATTATGTCAATAAAAACTATGTTTTTATAGAATTATAATAAAAGTAAATCGACGAAATTAATAAAAGAATTGTAGAAATTTGGTGTAGTGATGCAATCCAGATATAGGCACCACTTAATAAAGTAAAAATACCAAGAATTACTTGAAGTGTAATCGTTATAAGCAAATAGTAAGTGGGTAAATACATGTCCTTTTTCTTTTTATAAAAAATGAAAAAAGACATTATCAAAACATACAAAAAAATTATATATGCTAACTTTCGGTGAATAAACTGAACAAATGATGGTTCATTAAAAACGTTTATCGTTGACAGATTTTGTAAAGACAAATCATCGGGAAAAAAATAATTATTCATTAAAGGCCATGTCTGATAAATTCTTCCTGCATCTAGTCCCGAAGTAAAGGCACCAAAAGTTATCTGCAAAAAAATAAAAAAAATAAAGATTTTTGGATATAGATTTTTATTTTTAAAATCAAAGAAGATTTTATCCTTTCCAAGATTTATGTTTAAAAAATACCAAAATATTGCTGAAAATAAAATTAATGCTAAATTTAAATGTAATGCTAATCTGTAATGGCTAACTGTAGTATTTTCGACCAATCCACTTTTAACCATATACCAACCTACTGTTCCTTGAATCAAAATTAGTATAAACAAAATAGAAAAATTTTGGTTATATGTTTTGTTAAAAATTTGTTTTATATAGATATATATAAATGGAATTAAGAATAATAAACCCAAAACCCTTCCCAAAATTCGATGAATATACTCCCAATAATAAATAATTTTAAATTCATCCAAAGTCATATTTATATTAAGCAAAAGATATTGAGGAATTTCTTTATATAAATTGAATGCAGCATCCCAATCATCCTTGGAGAGTGGTGGTAATATTCCTTTAACTACATCCCAAGTTGTTATTGATAATCCAGAGTCAGTTAATCTAGTCAAGCCCCCCACTATAATTATTAAAGCTATAAGTGATAATAGTGAAATAAGCCAAAAATTAACTAATCTTGAGTATTCTTTTCTTAATATTATTATTCCCATTTGTTTGTTATATAATAATTATAAAATATTTTAATTACATTTATGTCGCTATCAAAAAATAAGAATATTATTAAAATAAGAAAAAAATTAGATGCATTAGACAACAGATTGCTTAATTTAATAAAAAAAAGAACTTATCTTGTTAATAAAGTTTTACTGAATAAATCATCAAAAAATCAAATAATTGATAATAAAAGGATCAAGATCATTTTAAAAAATATAAAAAAGAAATCTATTCAAAAAAAAATTGATACAAGATTAACCCAATTGATTTGGAAAAATATGATAAAAGCTTATATAGATTTTGAATATAGAAAATTTAAAAAAAAATAAATTATTTACTGTGTGGAGGAAGTTTTTTTTCTACAAATATTTCATGTTTACGAGTATCAGGATTATATTTTTTTAATTTAAGTTTAATTTTCGCTTTTTCGCCTTTTGTCGGTTTTTTAACATAATAAAAAAACGGACTATCAGGTTTTTTTTCAGGAACTAATCTAACTTTTACTGAACTTTTTTTTGCCATTATTTATTTTTTATCTTTTCTAAAATCCTTTTTAATTTTACAACTTTAATTTTAATTTTTTCTTTAAATTTTTTACCTTTTATATCTAACAATAACTTTTGGTCAAGATCTATTGGGTCTTTATTTAACACTCTTTTGGCGCCAGATATAGTCATACCTTGTGTTTTAAGCAAGTTATAAATCAATTTTAAAATATAAATATCTTTATTTGAATAATATCTTCTATTGCCGCTTAAGATCATTGGTCGAACCTGTTTAAAATTTTTTTCCCAAAATCTTAATGTATGAGTATTTGGTTTGTTTTTCCTTTTGTTGAACAAGCCAATTTCTAAAGCCGCTTCAGATATAGTTTTATATGCTTGATCGCTCTTTTTCTTCATTAAATAATTTTTTAATTGTAGATGATGGGTAGAAAGTAACTACTTTTCTCTCACTTATATCGTATACCTCTTTTGTTTTAGGATTTCTCCCAACACGAGCTCTTTTATGTAATATTTTAAATTTACCGAAACTCGTGATTTTAACTTCACCATCGTTTATGAGACCATCGACAATAATATCAAAAAAACTTTCAATAATTTTTTCAGAGAGGGAGTCGGGTATTCCTAATTTAGCGTAAATCTCTTTTTTTATAATTTTTTTGTTAATATTATTTCTTTTCATCCAAATCTTTAACATGATCTAAGTTTTTTTTAATTTTTTCATTCAATTTACCTTTTGCTATTTTATAACAAAGTTCTACTGAGTAAGAAAAACCAAGAGCATCAGTTGAACCGTGACTTTTAACAACTGGACCTTTCAGTCCTAAGAATATAGCTCCATTATATTTACGAGGATCAAGTTTATTTTTGAATTTTTTAAGTGAAAAATATGAAAATAATATTGAAAGTTTAGAAAATATATTTTCAGTTAGATATTTTTTTAGATTTGTAGTGAGAAAATTTGCTACACCTTCTGCAGTTTTTAAAGCCACATTTCCTGTAAACCCATCAGTTACAATAACATTTGATACGTTCGACATGATTTGATTTCCTTCAATATATCCAACAAATTTAAAATCTCCCATGCTTTCTAATATTTTTAATTTAGAATGTGCATTTTTAAGTATTTCTGTTCCTTTGAGTTCTTCAGATCCAATATTCAATAATGAAACTTTTATTTCTTTACTAGGAAATAAGGATTTGTAAAGTGCAGATCCCATTTCTGAAAAATCGATAAGATTTTTATCACTACATTCAACATTTGCTCCAAGGTCTAAAACTAAATTCATACCATCATCAGTTGGCCATAGTCCGGCTAATGCTGGTCGGTCGATACCATCAAGCATTTTCAAAATCATTTTTGACATAATTAAAAATACTCCTGTATTTCCAGCAGACAACGTTACATCAGAATTAAAATTAATTTGAGACTGAATACTTTCCCACATACTTGAACCTTTACCTTTTTTTAGAGCTGAAATTGGTGAAAGTTCATTTGAAACAACTATTTTTGTATCTACTAATTTATAATTTGATTTTAAATATTTTAATTTCTGAATTTTTGGATTTACTAGATTTGCGTCTCCAAACAGATAAAAGAAATAGTCATTTGTACTCTTATATCTTTTGTTAAAAAGATCTATTCCTTCCAAAGTTTTATTTGGGGAATCATCACCACCCATTAGATCTATTGAAATCTTAATTTTATCTTTTTGATTTTCCATTATCTAATTTTAGATTATTTGGAATTACTTATCTAAAACTTTTTTACCGTTATAATAACCAGTTTTTAAATCAATATGATGGGATAATCTATATTCACCAGTTTTTTTATCTTCCACAGCATTAGAAGATACGATTCTATGATGAGATCTTCTTTTGTTTCTTCTAGAAACTGATGTTTTCCTTTTTGGTACAGCCATTTTATTTATATATAAAGTTAAAAGAACCATTTAGCATGTTTTTAACGTCTAAATCAAAACAAAAATTCTTAAATTTATCGAAATATTTACTTAAATTATCTATGTTTTTATTATCTTCTTTTTTATTTATAAGGAAATATTTTTTTAAAAAAGTATAATTATTGTCTTGAAGTATTGTGTTGCTTTTATCAAAGGTTAAAAGAATATCATAAAAAATTCTTGTTAAATTTTTCATTTTTTTATTTACAGCAACATCGCCATCCCCCAATTCTCTAAGATTGTATTCAATATTTTGAAAAATATTATCAAAAATTTCTTGTGCGTTTTTACCGAAATCCTTTGATTTTGCTATCCGCAATATAATGGCGAAATGAAAAAAAATTAATATAACTCTATTTTCTGTTTTGTCCTCAAGTAAGACTTCTTGATAAAAAAATTTATTACGTGATAATTTAACCAAATTATTATAAAGTAAATTATTATGTTTTTTATAAGAAGCAAACATTTTATATATATTTTTATATTACTCTTTTTATCTATTTTTTTAACAAATTGCCAAAAAAATAAGGTAGTAAAAAGTCACGGTATATTTTACTTAGAGAATAGGGATAAATTACTTAAAGTAAATAATACGAATAGAAATGATGTTATAAAAATTTTAGGACAACCTCATACAAAATCAATTAAAGATAAAAATACATGGTTATATATTGAAAGGACGAGGACTAGAGGTAGAATGTTTAAGCTTGGAAGAAATGTTTTGCTTAATAATAATGTCTTGGTTGTTCGATTTAACAAATATGGTGTTCTTGAGGAAAAATTTTTTTATAATAAAAATGATATGAATGAATATAAATTTGCAAAAGCTGAAACACCAAATGAAGTATCTAGAGGAAGTTTTATAGAATCCTTTTTATCAAGTATCAGAACAAAAATGTATGCTAATAAAAAATAATATTAGTGTGCTATAACAGCTAAAAGTAGAAGAGCAACAATATTTGTTATTTTTATCATTGGATTTACTGCTGGACCGGCTGTATCTTTATAAGGATCACCAACAGTGTCTCCGGTTACAGCTGCCTTATGTGACTCGGAACCTTTTCCACCATAATTACCATCTTCAATAAATTTTTTTGCATTATCCCATGCGCCGCCACCAGCGGTCATTGATATTGCAACAAATAAACCTGTTACGATTACACCTAACAACATCGCTCCAACAGATGACAAAGCGGCTTCCATACCTCCAATATAGAAAATTATTAAGTATAGAACGATCGGTGAAAGAACTGGTAACAATGAAGGTATTATCATTTCTTTTATTGCTGCTTTAGTTAAAAGATCAACTAATCTACCGTAATCTGGTTTTCTTTTTCCTTTCATAATACCAGGTATTTTTTTAAATTGTCTTCTTACTTCAATAACAACTGCTCCCCCAGCTCTTCCTACAGCTTGCATTCCCATAGATCCAAATAAATACGGTAACATTCCACCAACAAGTAAACCTATAACTACAAAAGGGTTGGATAAATCAAAACTAACATTTATTCCTTGAAGTGAGGACCCTGGTACAGTTGAAAAAAATTTTATATCTTCTGTATAAGCAGCAAATAGAACAAGAGCACCAAGACCTGCTGATCCAATTGCATAACCTTTTGTGACAGCCTTAGTCGTGTTTCCTACTGCATCTAATGCATCAGTAGTTTTTCGTACATTTTTTGGTAGTTTAGACATTTCTGCAATGCCCCCAGCATTATCTGTTACAGGACCATAAGCATCCAATGCAACAACCATTCCAGTTAAAGCTAGCATAGCTGTTACAGCAATAGCTATTCCAAATAATCCTGCTAATTCATTAGTTATGATTATACCAGCAACAATTATCAAAGCAGGTAATGCAGTTGCCTCCATTGATACGGCTAAGCCTTGTATAACATTTGTGCCATGTCCGGTAGTTGAAGATTTTGCCACGCTTCTAACTGGTCTATAATTAGTCCCAGTATAATATTCTGTGACCCAAATAATCAAACCTGTAACTACAAGACCGACTACCCCACAATAGTATAAGTCAAAACCATTAAAATTTTTTTCACCTACATTAAATGTGTTTTCCATACCTATTACATTGGATGTAATAGGATAAAGCAATATTAATGATATAATTGCCGTAACTACAAAACCTTTATACAAAGCGCCCATAATATTTTTACTTTTTCCAAGTCTCACAAAGAAAGTTCCGATTATAGACGCAATTATGCAACCACCACCAATTGCCAATGGATATATCATCATATTTCCATCTCCTTGAAAAAATATTGATGCAAGAACCATAGTAGCAACTATTGTAACCGCGTATGTTTCGAATAAATCAGCTGCCATCCCTGCACAATCACCAACATTATCTCCAACATTGTCAGCTATAACAGCGGGGTTTCTTGGGTCATCTTCTGGAATTCCTGCTTCGACTTTTCCGACTAAATCAGCACCCACATCAGCACCTTTTGTAAAAATTCCTCCACCTAATCTTGCGAAAATTGAAATTAGAGAAGCACCAAATCCTAAGGCTATTAAGGCATTAATAAGTTCTCTGCTTTCTACATTAAAAGATAAAAGAGCCCAGTAATAAATTGATATAGCCAATAAAGCTAAACCGGCAACTAAAAGACCTGTTATAGCTCCAGATTTAAATGCCATAGTCAAACCCTTTTGAAGACTAGATCTAGAAGCTTCAGCAGTCCTCACGTTTGCTTCAACTGAGATTAACATTCCAGCGTAACCAGCTACTCCTGAGAGTAATGCTCCAATAAAATAACCTAAACCCACTAATAAACTGAAGAAATAGCTAATTATTATTAAAACAATTATTCCGACAATCGCTATTGTTTTATATTGTCTATTTAGGTAAGCCTTTGCACCTATCTGAATGGCTTGTGCAATTTCTTGCATTTTATTATTCCCTGGATTAGCTGACATAATTTGTTTGCTTAAAAAATAACTGTAGATAACTGCTAAAATTGCAACAAGAATAATTAAAAATAAACTTTCCACTGATTCTCCCTAATGAATATTAAAAAACAGATAATTGCCAAAAAAATACATAAAAGGCAAGAAGTTATTAATCGTTTTTTCTGACATTTTTAGAAACTTTGTCTAAAATAGCATTTAGGTAGCCTTTATGAGCATTTTCTAAAAAAAAATCAGATATTTTTATATACTCACTGACAATAACATTTATTGGTGTTTTGTGACTAAACATAAGTTCAAATGTGGCTGATAATATCATCAATTTTAATATCAAATCTGTGCGTGAAGGATTAAAATCTTCTTTAAGAATAATTTTTAGGTTTTCAAGTATCAATTCTTCTCTTTCGATAGTACCAGAAACAGTATCTTTGATAAATTTTTTATACCTATGTTTTGGGTAAGATAAGTCAGAGTCTTTGTTTAGAAAATAAGAATACAATTTTTGAACAACTATGATTCTTGGATTGTTATCAATATTCTTATCAAGAATCATTTTATTTTAAGAACTTCCGACACTGCTCTAGCTGCCTCTATACCTTTATCAAATCTTTCTTCAGCTTGAGACCTATTGAAGGAAGTTATTATTGAATTACCAATAGGTTTTTTGTGTGTTATTGATAATTGCATTATTCCATCAGTTATTGCTTTTGAAATCACATCAAAATTTGCAGTTTCACCTTTAATAATACATCCAATTGCAATAAATCCATCAAATTTTTTAATAAGTTTAGCTATTGTGACTGGTATTTCGAATGCTCCTGGGACCTTTACTGTTTCAATTTTTTTAAAGCCTAAATGATCTAATTCTTTAGTTGCAGATTTGTAGATTTGATTTGTGATATCATCATTGTAAGTAGAAATGACAATGCAAAGTTTTGGTTTCATTTGATAATTTCCTGTTTAGTAATTTTTATACCATAACCTTTTAATGCAATAATCCGTTTTTTTGATCTTGATACTAATATCATGTTTTTAATTTTTAATTCTTTTATTATTTGAGCACCAACACCATAATATCTTAATATTTTATCATTTTCTGATGATGAGCTAGGATTTGAACCCTTAACAAGTATAAGTGCAAAGTTATTAAATTTGTTAAGATACTTTAAGGAGTTTTTAAAAATATTCTTATTAAAATTAAAAAAACTGTTCAAAACGTTTGTTGATATGACTCTTACTCTTGAAGGTTTGTTTAATATAAATTTACCCTTTGTAATAGCATAATGTTCTGATCCATCTAGTTTATTTTTAAAAGTTTTTAAATCAAATATACCAAATTTTTTAACTTTAATTTTCTTATTAGATATGGATTTAACTAGCCTTTCATTTTTTAATCTATGTGAAATTAAATCTTCTATTTTAGCGATTTTTAATTTATGTTTTTTTGCAAAAGGTATAAGATCTTTATAACGTGCCATAGTTCCATCTTCATTCATTACTTCACAAATTACAGCACTAGGATTTAATTTTGCCAATTTTGAAATATCGACTGAAGCTTCTGTGTGCCCTGCTCTTTCAAGAACACCTCCGTTCTTCGCAACTAAAGGGAAAATATGGCCAGGTGAAACAATGTCTTTTTTTGTTGAAGAATTTTTAATCGCAACTTTAACTGTTTTTGCTCTATCGTGAGCTGAGATACCAGTTGAAATACCTTTTTTAGACTCAATCGAAACTGTAAATGCTGTCTGTGTTCTGGATTTATTTACTAAAGACATTAATGGTAAGCTTAATTTTTTTACTTTTTTAGTTGTTAGAGCTAGACAAATTAATCCTCTACCGTGTTTAGCCATAAAATTAATTTTTTTTGCATTAATCTTTGAAGCTGGAACTACGAGATCACCTTCATTTTCTCGATCTTTATTATCTACCAGAATAAATATTTTTCCTTTTTTAGCGTCATTTATAATCTGGTTAATCGTTGAGGATGAACTTTTCATTCTATCTATCTATAAATATTATTTAAATACTTTCCTATCATATCAAACTCTATGTTTACTTTATCTCCAGATTTTAAATTAATTAAATTAGTAAGTTTTAAAGTGTGTGGGATAATCGTTATTTGAAAACTATTTGACCTTACTTTTGATACTGTCAAGGAAACACCATTTACACAAATTGATCCTTTTTCAACAATAAATTTTCTATTTTTTTTATTTAATGAAAAATTAACATTCCAAGATTTATCAATAATTTTAATATTTTTAACTATAGAAGTTGTATCTACATGACCCTGAATATAGTGACCAGATATTTTTTTCCCATGATGTAAAGACTTTTCTAAATTAATATGTTTTCCAATTTTAATATATTTAAAATTCGATCTTAGCAAAGTTTCTTTTGAAAGGTAAAAAAGAAATGATTTTTTTTTAATCCTAATTAAAGTTAAACAAACACCATCACATGAAACTGACTCTCCTATATCATTTTTTTTAAATGATATGTCTGATTTAAGCTCTATTACCAAACTTCCGTTAACATATTTGGGACTTTTTTTAATAGACTTTATTATTCCTTGATTATAAACAATACCATTAAACATTATTTTAATTTTTCCATATAAAGTTTGTCATCGTATAAATTAACTTTAATCATATTTTTTAAAGTAATTTTTTTTAAAGTTGCAGAACTAGAGTAATTAATTCCATTTTTTTTAAGATTTATTTTTGATTTAAAAACATAAATATAGTTTAAAAAATTATTATTGATTAAAAAATTAATAAATGTTAGACCTGATTCAACAAATATTCTGGAATATCCCTGTTTCTTCAAATCTATAAAGAAATTTTCAAAATCTTTTTTACTTTTTAAAGATTTTGTATAAATTATTTTAATACCCTTTTTTTTAAAATATGAAATCTTTTTTGAGTTTGTAGAAGATGTATATAAAAAAATCTTCCTTTTGTTGATTTTATTAAATATTTTTAATTTTTTTTTTAATTTTAAATTTCTATCTATTATTATCACATCTGGGGATTTTTTTTCTAAACCATTAATTCTACAATTAAGTAATGAATTGTCATCGTTAATAGACTTTGAGGTTGATATAATGCAGTTATAAATAGATCTTAGAAAATGTGCTCTTTTTTGTGAATATGCGTTTGAAATCCATCTTTTTTTTAAATTTTTTGTATAATAATCATTAGATATAGCAATTTTAGCATCTATTAAAGGTAAGCTCAATCCATGTTGCAAATAATAACTTTTATAAAATTCAAGCCCATTATTTTTACACAGGGGTCCTTTTACTAATATTTGTTTTTTATTTAGTATCTTTTTAGATTTTTTTTTGGATCTAATGTCAAAATCGTTTGCATAATAAAAAACTTTTTTAATTTTTTTTTTAATAATTATATTGGTACAAGGTGGTGTAACACCGTAATGTGAGCATGGTTCGAGTGAGACATATAAATTCGCATTTTTAAAATCTATATTTTTATTTAAAGCATTAAACTCAGCATGAGGTCTTCCATTTAATGATGTGAAACCAGATGAAATAACTGCTCCGTCTTTTTCAACTATACAGCCGACAGAAGGATTTGTTTTTGTTGATCCTAAATTTATCTTTGCCTGCTCTAATGCTAAGAATAAGAAATGCGAACTTTTTAAAACAGAATTACTTTTTAGACTTGCCATCTAATTCCTCAATATATTCACCAAATTCTCCAACCTCTCTAAAGTTGGTATATACTGAAGCAAATCTAATATAGGCTATTTTGTCCAATTCTTTTAAAGTATCCATTACTTTTTTGCCAACAACGCTAGATTGGATTTCAGATTGTCCTAGTTCCTCGAGTTCTCTTGTTATTTTTGTAACTGCTTTCTCTATGGTTTCAGAATCAATTGGTCTTTTTTTTAATGCAACGAAAAGAGATTTTGCTAATTTTTCTCTGTCAAATTGGCTTTTTCTCCCATTTTTCTTAATAATAGTTAGTTCTCGAAATTGAACTCTTTCAAAAGTAGTAAATCTTTGTCCTCCGTTACAATTACAAAATCTTCTCCTTCTGATTGCTGTACCATCCTCTGTTGGTCTTGAGTCAACTACCGATGTATCTTTTTCTCTACAAAATGGACAAAGCATAAATTATTTATTAAACAAATGTTTGTAGATAGGAAACTTCGAACAAAGTTCAACTACTTCTTTTCTAACTTCTGCCTCTATTTTTGTATTATCATCAGGATTTTTTGATAAACCTTGTATTACTTTTGTTATTAATTCTCCAACTTTTTTAAATTCATTCAATCCGAAACCTCTAGTAGTTGCGGCCTGCGAACCTAATCTGATACCCGATGTGATTGTCATCTTTTCTGTATCAAAAGGTATACCATTTTTATTGCACGTTATATTTGATTTACACAAACTTACTTCTGCAGCTTTACCCGTAACACCAAAAGGTCTTAAGTCAACAAGCATTAAATGTGTATCTGTGCCACCAGAAAAAATTTTAAATCCATTATTTTTAAGTGTCTCGGATAAAATTTTTGCATTTGCTAAAACCGATTTTATATAATCTCTAAAACTTGGTTGTAAGGCCTCTTGAAAAGCAGCTGCTTTAGCAGCTATAACATGCATAAGCGGACCTCCTTGATAACCGGGAAACACAGCTGAGTTAAATTTTTTATATAGATCTTCCCTGTTGGTTAAAATTATACCACCTCTTCCACCTCTTAAAACTTTGTGCGTTGTTGATGTAACCACATCAGCATACTCAATTGGGTTGGGATATCCTTTTCCAGCTACTAAACCTGAGAAGTGAGCCATATCTACCATTAGATAAGCATTTACTAGATTTGCAATTTCTCGAAATTTTTTAAAATCAATAATCCTTGAGTAGGCACTACCGCCAGCAATAATAAGTTTAGGTTTTTGTTCAATGGCAATTTTTTTAATTTGATCGTAATCAATTAGACCAGTTTTTTTATCAACTTCATAATGAAAAGCCTTAAACCATTTTCCTGATTGGGCAACTTTAGCTCCGTGTGTAAGGTGTCCACCAGAATTTAAACTCATACCAAGTATTGTGTCTCCAGGATTTAATATTGCAAGATATACTGCTCCATTAGCCTGAGCTCCAGAGTGTGGTTGAACATTTGCAAATTTACAATCAAATAATTTTTTTACCCTTTCAAGAGCTAGTTCCTCTGCTTTATCTACAAATTCACATCCTCCGTAATATCGTTTACCAGGGTAACCTTCGGCGTATTTGTTTGTTAAGATTGATCCTTGTGCATCTAAAACTGCTTTTGAAACAATATTTTCTGAAGCAATTAGCTCTATATGCTCTTGTTGTCTTTGAAGTTCTGATTTGATTGATGCGTATAAATCTGGATCTCTTAAAGATAAATCTTTATCAAAATAATCTTGATAATTTACGCTTGTTTCGGTTTTAGTTTTAGACATAATTATTACTAATAGTTTAAACTTTTTTAACTCTTCGAAGATGTCTTCCACCTTCAAATTTGGTGCTTAGAAAAATATTTACTAATTTTAAAGCAATATTTTTCTTAGTCAATCTCGCACCTAAAGCAAGTATATTAGCATTATTATGCTGTCTAGACAAACGTGTAGATATCACATTATAACAAACAGCTGCTCTTATTTTTTTGAATTTATTGGCCGACATAGCCATTCCAGTTCCTGAACCACAAACTAGTATACCTAAATGGGTTTTTTTTGATAGCACGTCTCTTGCAACTTTTTTGGCATAATCAGGATAATCGACGGATTCGTTCGTTTTAGGACCAAGATCATTTACTGTTATGTTTTTCTTTAAAAGATATTTTTTTATATGTTCTTTTAAAATGTATCCTGCATGATCTGAAGATATTGATATTTTTTTAAATAAAAGCTTCAAATCAATTAAATCTATTTTCTAACATGCAAGCAACAATATGAATTCTATTTTGCTCTCCTCCGTTAAAAAAATTATGATATCTTGTGTTATTAGTAATCCATACTTTTCCATCAGCAGGCATGTGTTTTGCAACATCTTCTATAACCATTTTACATCCTGGATTAGTTATTATAGGTATATGCAATCTTGGTTCGGGATCTTTATGCCAGCTTAATGTTGATCTTGGTTCTTTTAATAAAATTCTAACTCTTCCAATTTTAAACTTAGATCTAAGGGTTTTGTAAACTTCTTCAAAATATGTATTTTTAAAATCGCTTAATAGCTCAGTATACTTTGACTCATCAATAGCTTTATCTCTTACAACCTCTTTTCCTGACTCATCAGGTTTAGTCCAATATATTCCTCTAACATTGTGTCCTTCAATAGACTTGTCATCGCCTGGAACTTTGTTCATCGGGATAGCATGAAAATTAGTAATACCTAAAGTTTTATACTTTGAGTTTTTCAAAATTTTTTCCAAATCACTTTTTAATTTAGAAATATCAAAGTTTAAACCCGGAACTTGGTAGAAATCTTGAAACATGCTTGAATTTGACATGATTTATTAATACATCTTTTAATATATAAAATAATATTATATTTGTCGCATTATACAAATTTTAAATAATTAAAAAATGAAAATATTAGGTAAATATCCAAATATAAGATTGAGAAGGAATCGCAAGTACGCGTGGACGCGTAGGTTAGTTGCTGAAAACAGCTTAACAACAAATGATTTAATACTACCAATCTTTATCACTGAAGGGAAAAATAAAATACAGAATATAACAAGTATGCCGGGTATTCAAAGATATTCAATCGATATGATTGGTGGAATAATTAATAAAGCTAGCAAACTTAAAATACCTTTAGTATCAATTTTTCCACATACACCAGATAATAAAAAAAATTCAATTGGGAGTGAAGCTTTAAATGAAAATAACCTTATTTGTAAAGCAATTAGAAAAATAAAAAAAATAAACCCAGACATGGGAGTGATGACAGACGTAGCATTAGATCCATATACAAATCATGGTCACGATGGAATTTTAAAAAAAAAAGAAATACTTAATGATGAAACTATCAAAATTTTGACAAAGCAGGCTCTGCTTCAGTCTGAAATGGGTAGTGATATAATAGCACCTTCGGATATGATGGATGGAAGAGTTGGTGTGATAAGAAAAGCATTGGATAAAAATAATTTTAAGAATGTTCAAATTTTATCTTATGCCGTAAAATATTCTTCGAGTTTTTATGGACCTTTTAGAGATGCAATCGGTTCTAAAAAAAAATTAAAGGGTGACAAAAAAACGTATCAAATGGATTATAAAAATTCAGACGAGGCGCTTCGCGAGGTGGCTTTGGATATAAAGGAAGGTGCTGACTTTGTAATGGTAAAACCAGGTCTACCTTATTTAGATATAATAAAATCTATTAAAGAGAATTTTAAAATTCCAGTGTTTGCCTATCAAGTTTCTGGGGAGTACACTATGTTTATAAGGGCCATTAAGAATAATATTTTAAATAAAGAAATTATTTTTGAAAGTCTTATGTCGTTTAAAAGGGCTGGTGCTTCTGCAATTATCACGTATTTTGCATTGGATGTTGCTAATAAAATTAGAAAACAATTATAAAATTTTTTCTTCAAGAAGTTTGCGTGAGTATGGAAATCTCAAATTATTAGGAGAAAAAAACTTATTTTCCATTAAATTTCGTGAAAAATTAAGTCCATTATAAATATCTTTGTTATCAATATTATTGAAATTTCTTTCTATAATAAAGCTAGGGATTTTGTAAGTAACATCATCTACTTTAATATTTAATAATTTATTTTTGTCACCAGTAGAATAAGATTTTGTTTCAAAGTTAAAACCAAAACCTAAGTCGTGTATTAGATCTATTTCCCAATTTAAATAGTATAATACCCATTTTTTTTCATTTAACTTTTTTAAAAAAAAATCAAGAGATTTATAAATTTTACTCTGTGTTTGATTTTCTGGTAGCAAAACTTTTAAAATTGATGATAGAGAATTTAAACAAATTGTTTTATTTGTATCATTAAAGTATTTAGGTGAAATAGCTTCGATTAATTCTGTTTTAAAATATCCTATTTTATTTTCTGCTTTTGCATTAAAAACAACAAATATTTTATTTGTAATTTGAAGGTAATTTTTAACTTTCCTAGAAGTACCTCCATAAACAATTCCACTTACTTTACCATTATTTTTTGTAAAAATTTCTAATATAATTGCGTTTTCCCTGAATTTTCTTTTACTTAAAATAAAACCTTCATCTTCCCAATACATGTTTAAGTCAAGTTCAATTTTTTTATAAGTTCATTTGCAGCATTTTGTTCTGCAATTTTTTTTGATTTACCAAAACCGGAAAATTGAGATGTGTTTTCTATTTTAACCAAAGCTTTAAAAATTGGGTTATGATTTGGTCCAGTTTTTTTTGAAATTGTGTAATTTGGTAATTTTTTATATTTCTTTAATGAATATTCTTGAAGCATAGTTTTAGGGTCTATTAGAGTAGTTGAAGATTTTTTAATGTAAGTATCCCAAATTTTCAAAATGAAGTTTTCAACTATATTTATTCCTTGATCCAAATATATTGCTCCAATTAAGGCCTCACATGCATCACTTAATATTTTTTCATCAGATGATTTTAAAATTTTGTAAGAATTTCCTGTTTTGATATATTTTTTTAGATTTAGGTTTATTGCTACTTTGGCACATGTTTTTTTATTCACTAAGGTTGCAAACTTTTTATCTATAACGCCCTCTTTTTCTTCGGGATACATTAGAAGTAATTTCTTGGATATAACTAAACCGATTACTCTATCACCTAAAAATTCTAGTTTTTCATTATTAAAATTTTTGTTGAAACTTTTGTGAATTAAACTTTTATGAAGTAAATTTTTATTTTTAAAGTTTAATTTTATTTTTTTTTCTAGTTGCTTATAATCTATTTTCATTTTAATTTTTTAAAGAATCTGTCACCTCTAATTGATTTATTCCAATTCCATATTTTTAACAAACTACTTTTTTTTGTATCATTTGAGAAGAAAACTATCTGTGCCTTTCCTACTAAATTATTTTCATGTACGTAACCAACGCTAGATAAAAATCTGCTATCTTTAGAACAGTCCCTATTATCACCTAAAAAAAAATAATGCTTTGGTGGAACTTTATAAACATCGCTGTTTATTAAAGATCCTACTTTATTGTAAACAATCTCGTAATTTATTTTTTTATTTATAGATTCTTCAAAAAAGTTAACTTTTGATGAAGTTTTACCGCAGTAGATTTTGTCAGCACTAGATATTTTCTTTTTTATTATTTTAGTTTGATTTAAATAAAGATCTCCATCTTTGAATTGAATTTGATCACCAGGGAAACCAATTATACGTTTAATATAATCAGTTCTATTGTCTGAAGGCGTTTTAAAAACAACTAGATCCCCATAATTAGGTCTTTTGTTAAAAATTCTATTTTTAAATAGAGGTGGACTAAATGGAAATGAGTGCTTGCTATAACCATAAGAATATTTTGTTACAAATATTCTATCACCTACTAATAAATTTGGTTCCATTGATGAGGAGGGAATATAAAAAGGTTGAAATAGAAAAGATCTAATAAGTATAGCAATAAATAAAGCGATCAGTAATGTTTTTAAATTATCTAAAATTATCTTCATAAATTTAATTCTCAGTATACACAATTACAGATGCTACAGCCCAGGGTTTGTCGTCTGATAAAGATAAAAGTGTTTTAAATTTTTTGTTTTTAAATAATTTTTTTAAATTAATTAAAGAGTTTCCCTTAATTGAAAACTTTGGAGTTCCAGAAGGTAAGTTTTTTACTTCGACATCTATAAAGTTTAATTTATTTTTTTTCCCAATTGCCTTAAAAAGTGCCTCTTTAGCAGCAAATCTTTTAGCAAAACATTCAATTTTATTAATTCTTTTTTCACAAACTTTGATTTCAGAATTGGTATAAATCCTTTTTTTAAAAGAAGATTTTTTTTTATTAATTAATATTTTAATTCTTTTAATATTAACAATATCCGTTCCTATTCCATAAATATTCATTTGTTTATAATATTTTTAAATTTTTTAATTGAAGCTTTGATACCAATAAAAATTGACTCCGCTATTATAAAATGACCTATATTAAATTCGGTTATACCTTTAATTTTTGAAAGAAACTTGCCTGAGGAAAAAGTTATACCATGACCAGCATGGACCTCTAAACCAATTTTATTTGCAAGAATTACCGATTTTTTAATTTTGGTAAACTCCTTTTTAAAATTTTTTTTATTATTATATAAATAACAAAATTTACCAGTATGAATTTCTATACAATCAGTATTAATTTTTTTGGCAATTTTAATATCATCAATATTTGGTTCAATAAATAAACTTGTTCTAATATGTTTTTTTTTCAATTTTGTTAAAATTTTTTGTATAAGTCTATAATTTTTTTTTAAATTTAAACCTCCTTCAGTTGTAATTTCTCTTCTTTTTTCAGGAACTATACAAACATAATCTGGTTTATTTTTTAGAGCAATTTTAACCATTTCCTTGCTAGGTGCTATTTCTAAATTTAATGGTATTTTTAATTTTTTTTTAATATCTCTCAAATCATTATCTTTGATATGTCTTCTGTCCTCTCTTAAATGAATTGTAACTGAATCAGCTCCGTTTTGTTCAACAAGCTTTGCTGCTCTTAATGGACTGGGGTATTTTTCACCTCTCGCATTTCTAACGGTTGCTACATGATCAATATTTACACCTAATCTGGGTGATTTCATTAAAGATTTCTACTTCCTGGTTTTATAGGTTTAATTTTTCTTAAACGTTCAGGTATATTATCTTTTTCATAGGTTTCAATTTTTAATTCTACTTGTGAGACAATTTTATTCTTAATTTTTGATTTACCTCCAGATCTATCAATTAAACATGCATAACCTAGGATTTCTGCATTTGATTTTACAACAAGATTTGAACATTCTAAACTAGACTTGCCTGTTGTAATAACGTCTTCTATTATAAGAACTTTCTGATTTTCTTTAATTTTGAAGTCTCTTCTTAAAACAAAATTATTATTTACTCTTTCAGAAAAAATAGTTTCGATATTTAAAATTCTTCCTATTTCGTAACCAATGACTATTCCCCCTATTGCTGGAGATAAGATTAAATCTATTTTTTTAAAATTTTCTTTAATTTTTTCTGAAAGTGAAATGCATATTTGTTTAGCTTTTTCTGGTTTACTTAATAATTGAGCACATTGGACATATTTATCGCTATGTAGACCTGAGGATAATATAAAATGCCCTTCTAAAAGAGCATTAGTTTCTTTTAAAATTTTTAATGAATCGTTGAATGAAAGCATACTTTTTCTTTTTATGTCTAATTACCTCAAATTTCAAATTTTCTTGCTTAAGCTGACTAATTAAACTAGTAAAATTTTTTAAATCTTTAACTTGTATATCAAATAAAAATTTTAAATACTCCTTTCCTCTTTCTTTAAGCTCAACATTAACAATATTTGCCTGATTAACTCCTATTACCGTGCTAACCTTACCAAGAATTCCTGGTTTGTGAGGCAAATCAATAGATAGAGTTGAAGTATACTCCTTATTGTCTTCAACATTGTTTAGCTTGCCTTGCCAATGTTTTCTTATTGATGCTCTTGCCTTACCAGTCTTGCTTGAATTTAACCAATGAAGTGAAGGAGAAATTTTTTTAGATGTTATAATGTTTATCATATCACCATTATTTAGTTTTGACTGTAACGGGGATGATTTACCATTAATTTCACAACCAATCGCTGTGTCGCCTATTTTTGTATGCACCGCATACGCAAAATCGATTGGTGTTGCATCTTTTGGTAATTTTATTACCGCTCCTTTCGGCGAAAAACAAAAAACATTATCTTGAAACATTTGTAGTTTAGTAAATTCAAAG
>CETH01443802.1_pt1 | contig 27331 bp, 35 predicted proteins | sample 361461 | NCBI WGS metagenome assembly CETH01 (sample SAMEA2622695, study PRJEB7988) | marine metagenome | isolation source: saline water (ENVO:00002010), including
CCAATTAGATTCTGATATTCAATTTGAAACAGTAACATATTCTAGAGGAAGAAGTTCAGTTACACATAAAATAGATAATACACTACAAATAAATAAAAATTCAAATAATTTAGAACAAGTACTTTTATCAGAATTAGATATTTCGCATTCACCTATAAAGAATACCGAAGTATCTAAAAAATCTAAAAATATTTTTCAATTAATATATGATATATTTTTTAAGAGAATTTTTTGGTTTATTTGTATTAAGAATTGAAGTGTTTTTCAAAAGAAGCAATTGTATTTGGACATAGATCAGAAATTAAATCTTTCATTGCATCTGAATATTCCTTTATTTCTAATTGAGCATTAATAGCTGATCTTAGTTTAATAAAATTCATGAGATTATGAAGATCAATACACCAATAAAACTCAGTATACATATTAAGTGGAAGCCCAATTCGTGCCATTTCTTTGGAAACACCTCGGTCTACAAGCATTTTATAAGTATTATATTGTTTATAAGAATTTGAAATATAGTCATTATACAATTGTTTTGTATGTTCATCATGTATTTCATTACCAGACATTTGCTTATTAAGTTTACCCTGATCATAAATCTTATCTGGAACATAAAATTGAGGATTTAGAACTGAATATCTTCCGGATATTTCATTTATATTAGCAGTTCTGTGACGAATCCATTGTCTCTGAACAAAAATTGGGGCTTTAATATGAAACTTAAATTTAACCATTTCAAAAGGAGAGGTATGTTTATGTCTTATGAGAAAATCAATAAGACGAACATCTTTTTCACATGTCTTTAGCCCCTCATTAAATGATACTCTGGCCGCTTGAACAATAGCATGATCACACATTAGGTGTTTACAATTATTAGGAATAACACGGGGCATACAGTCTACAAGCCTTACAAAACCGTATGTGCCAATTGAAATCATTTTATCTTGAAGACTAATAGCAAATTCTGTAATAGGTTCTTTATCTGGAAAATCTAAAAAATTTGTTCTCTTTGGAATTTGAGGATAAACACTATTAATAATTCTTACAGATTTTCTCAACGAATTCATTTTATACAAATGTATAAATTACTCTTTTAAACCATTTAAAAAAATAGAATATACATTTGTATAAAATGTCTCTATTTCTTAATATTGATCCAGATGATGATCACTACTGGAAAAATCATCCAACTTATAAAAAAGCAGAAAAAAATGAAGATGTCGGTCTTGATATCCCTATGCAAAAGTCTATAATTGTACCCCCGAAAGCAGTATCATTTAAAATTGATCTTGGAATTAAACTTGATGCAAATAACGGATATATGCTAGTTCCAAGAAGTTCTATCATTAAGACTACTATTAGAATGTCAAATAGTATTGGGATAATTGATAAAAAGTATCGTGGAAAACTAATTGCAGCTGTAGACAACATTTCAGATCGAGAAGTTTTTCTTCAAGAAGGAAACTGTTATTTTCAGATTGTGTCATTTAATGGAAAACTTCCAAGATATCAACTTATAGATAACCTAGATTATAACACCTCTAGAGGTGACGGGGGTTTTGGTAGCACAGGTGCTTCAAATTCTTAAAGTTTCAAGTGTTAATTTTGAAGCTATTTGTTCAGATTCTTTTTTTGTTTTACCGGTGCCTTGTGAATAGTGTTCTCCTTTAATTATAACAACACTCGTAAATATTTTTTTATGAGCTGGACCATTTGTAAATAATAGTTCATATTCTGGATTAACTTGAAGTGTTTGTTGACATTTTCTTAAAAGTATATCTTTATAGTTTGTATCTTCTTCTACTACATTTAGATCTATAAATTGTTCAATTAATCTTAGTACAAAAGCTTTTGTATATTTAAATCCAAGATCTGTATGAAGTGAACATAAAAAAGCTTCGAATATGTCTTCTAAAATACGATCATTATTTCTTCCCCCAATTGTCTCAACATTCTTACTTATTATTAAAAATTTGTTTAGATTTATTTTTTTTGCTAAATAAGCTAATGTTTTTCCATTAACTAATTTAGTTCTAATTCTAGTTAGGTATCCTTCTTCTTTATCCGGATATTTATTAAAAATGTATTCCGCTATAATTAAATTTAATACAGAATCTCCAAGAAATTCAAATCTCTCATAAGAAGTTTTATACTCCTCGATTTCTTGATCTGCCAAAAAACGAAGCACACTTTTATGAATAAAAGCTTTTTGATATAACAACACATTAATAGGACTAAAACCCGTAATCTTATTAATGTCTTCTCTCGTTATACACGTGTTATTTTCATTAAAACTACAAAATATATTCATTATAAATTATTTATTACTTAATATTTTTTTTAAGTTCATTTAATTTTTGTAAAATTAAGACTCTCTGTCATTTTACAACAAGCATTAAAAATGTCATTTATTTTTAATATGCTCGAATCAGTAATATAACAACTACTTACAATCATTTTATTTGACAATAATACAAGACTAAACGTATATTTATCTTCTAGATACATATGTTGATGTTTTACTGAAAATGTATGGTGTTTACGCGTATAATTTATAATCTTTTCAGTGTATTCTTCTGAATTATACTTTCTATCTAAATTTTTTGTAGATGCCGTTAATAGTATATCAAATGGGCCATTTGTTTTAAAAATCAAAGTGTCTATAATTTTATGTGGAATATCAGAAAACTTTTCATCAATTTCTTCAACTACTTCATCCCATTTTTCACATGATTCTAATAAATTGTAAATGGCATCGTAGTATTTTTTATCAAATAAGCTCTGATCAAATCCAAATGCGTCAGAGTATTTTCCAAGAGTAAATGAAATTATAACATTTTTATTGATTTTATAAGTATCTATAAATCCTAAGATATCGCTATTCATTTAATAAATAATTACATTTTTTAATTTACGTTATCTTTAATACATTTAAAAAAATGTAATTATTTATAACTAATGGAGGAGGCTTGTACTTTTGTTTCTATTAATGGTATAGCAAGAACTTGTAATGTATTTCCAAAATGTATACAACACAATAGCGAAACATTTAATGCAGAAGATTATGCATGCATTAAAAATGGTGATTCTGTTTTTATAGTAACAAATTGTATTAAACATTTTGTAAAAGAAGTTTTGCCAAGACTTAAAGAAGAATCTATTAAAATTAAAGTAGTAACTGGAGCATCTGACATAGGCGTACCAAATCAGCTAGACTATCTTGACAATGTTAATTACTTGAGTATATTTGGGCATACTATTATTCATTGGTTTTGTCAAAACTTCGATAACGCTACAGACATAGAAGAGTATACATGTATACCACTAGGTTTAGATTTTCATACAAATAAAGATATTACTCCTCTAGATCAAGAAAAGAAATTAAGAGAATTGTATAAGAGTGGTGCTCCATTTGAAGATAGACTTAAAAAAAGTTTATCATGTTTTCAATTTAGACTATTTTCAGATAAAAATCATGATAAGTGGAAGGCTATGGAAGTATTAAATGAACTTGATTTTAATGATGTTCTAAAAGAACGAAAAGATCGTGAATATCTATGGAACCTTATGTCTAAGTATAGATTTATTATTTGTCCAAAAAGTTCTGGGACTGATACTCATTTAATTTATGAAAGTATAGCATTAGGATGTGTTCCAATTACAAAAAAAAGCACAATAAGTCATATGCATATAGATTTACCTATATTAATTCTTGATAACTGGAATGAACTTACACATGATTCATGGCATGTTTATAATGGCATTCATAATTTTAGAGATTTTGATATAGAAACGTTAAAATTAGAATATTGGACAGACTTAATAAAAGAAAAATAAACGAATACTATAAATGTACTTAAAGAAAAACCACTATTAATAATTAATAAAATGACAACTGCCGTAGAAGATCAGCCAATGACAACTGTTGATAAGTTTGAACTTCTTATTAAGGACTTCAATACTCATATGGATTCTGCAAAGTCTCTTAGTGCACGTATGAAGGTACTTCAGAAGGAAGTTAACAAGTCTTCGCGTGGTAAGGGACAGCGCAAGAAGCCTGTAGATGAAGATCCAGATGCTCCTAAGAAGGTATCAGCTCTTCAGAAGCCAGTTGCTATTTCAGATGAACTTTGTAAGTTTCTTGGTTTTGAACCAAGCACAGAACACTCTCGCCAGGAAGTAACCGCGGGTATTAATGCATACATTAAGGAAAATAATCTACAGGATCCAAGCAATCGTCGATTTATTCTACTTGAGGGTTCTGATGCAGCAGCTGGACTTAAGAAGTTGCTTCGTGATCCAGATCAGCCCGTTACATTTTTTAATATTCAGCGTTATCTTAAGCCACATTACCCTATGTCTGAGAAGGAGAAGAAGGCTCTTGAGACTCTACAGCCACCTCCAGTTACAAAGCAGGAAGCTGTTAAGACTCCAGCAGTTGTTCCAGATGCTGCGGTTGTTGTAGATGCAGCTCCAAGTGTTACTTCAAAGCCTCCTACAAAAAAGCGCGTCGTTCGCAACCCAAAGTAACTTTACAATACATAGTTAATAAAGTGTGTAAAAAGTATTTGGGATATAAGTATAATTATATCCTCGCCATGTATTATTTAGAAAATTATAAAAAACTTGGAGAACAAAGGAGCATAATATACGGAAATATGTATATTAATAATATACAACTTGGGTGTGATTATGATTGTAAAAAATATAAATTATTTTGTCCAGAATATGTTAGAAATGTTGCTAGTATTATAGTTCCTGATTTTTTTAAAAATATCATTAATAATAATTTATAATAACAAAGAGCTCATGTGGCGCAATTGGATAGCGCGTGGGACTTCTAATCCCAAGGTTCGGGGTTCGAGCCCCCGCATGGGCTCTTTGTTATTTTATCAAAAATTAAATAATTATATTAATATAATGATTGATATTATATTAACAATTAGTTATTTACTATTATTTCTCTTTTATATTATAAATAGTAGAAAAGGAGACTTTCATCATTCAGGAGAAGAAAAGTATAAAGCTATGTTAAGAAGATTATTTTTCATTAGCTTTTTTTCATTAGTTTTTGCAGCTTTATTTTTTTTAACTAAAAACTTAGATGTAGGATTTTTTGCATCAGCATTATTAATAACAGGGATAATAGGTGTAACTATAAGAGCTATTAAATCAAATAATAAAATAAATACATGGAAAGAACATTTTATTAGTGTATTAGTTCATATACTTACACTTTATCCTATTATAATATACATATTTTATACTAACAATGATTTAAATGTAATAAATATGAACATAACTGTAATAGCCACTGTTATATTTTTACTTTTTTATGCAAGCATTCATAATAACATTTACGAACATGCTCTATTTTAATTTGCACGCAGCCCCATTATTACAATACCATTTATTTATACCAACAAATTCACAGAATAAATGAATTAGAAAACCTGTTAAAAATAAACTAATTTCCATAACGTAAAACTTATTCCAATCTTCACATTCTTTTGGAAGATTTATTTTAAAAAATGGTCCAACTATAAGTCCTGCTATATTACCAAATAAAACTGTCATTAATCCGACCACGACGGCTTCTATAAATACTTGAAACATTACTTATAATTATATAATGTTTTTATTTTAAAATATTTTATAATTATAAGTGTGATGTCTAAGGAAATAACAGCACAATTATTAAAGAAAAAGGTAGACAGTATTAAAAACCCAAATGATAGAAAAACGTATTTAATTAATTGTCTTAGAAGACAGGGCTTAATTAAAGAAGAATCTAAATCAAAAGAATTATTAGAACCTAATTATGATCTATGTAAATTATGTAATTCAAGTAATTTTATATTTACATCAAATGAAAAAGTTTGTCAACAATGTGGAACATCGGAGACATCATTAGATGCAAATCCATATAAAACTTATAAAGCAGATATCAATCTTAAAAAGGGAACATTTATAGAACCGGGTACTATGACAGTTACTATTAATAAAGATGGTAAAATGGTTAAGAGAGACTTATCAAAAATTAATACTTGGTTAAGTAGCGACCCAGATGAACAAAAAATTAAATTAAGTTTAGCAAAAATTACAGAAATATTAGATATTTTATCTACAGATTATAATCCAATTGTATTTGACAGGATTAAAAATGAGTGTTTAAGCATGTGGTATAATATAATTTCTGTAAGACCAAACTTAAGAGGAAATGAAAGATTATCTCTTATTGTATGGTGTATATATTATCCAATTACATATAATGGATTAAGTATAAATATACAAAAATTAGCAACTATAGTAGGAGTACCAATTGGAGATATATTTTCATATAATTTTGTAATGAAAGATATATTTAGTAATACACCATACGAAAATTATATATTAGTACCGACTGGCATTACAGCAGAAATACAACTTCCTTCTGATATAGAAAGAAAACTTAGAATAGTTAAACGTGATTTAAAAGACTACCTAAGTAGTCCAATAAAAGATAAAGAATACTATGCAATAATTTATTATCTTGGAACTATTACAAAAAATAAAACACTAACACTTTTATTTTTATCAGAGAAATCTGGAATATCTCAGACAACTATAGGAAATGAAGCTAATAAAATAATGCGATTTTATAATAGCAATCCAAAACTTAAAAGAGCAATTTCTTAAATGTATATCTTTTTAAACACTTCATTAATTTTATATAAATAAAATCTACAAGACATTCCATATCCATAAAGTTCTTTATATAGATCATCAAATGCATCGAGAGCTTCTAGACTTACCGAAATCTTACATTTCTTAACGGTGTTATTTTCTAGAATTTTCATTATCTCGAAACCAGAGATCGCATCGATTCCACAAAACTCAGGTTCCTTTGATATGTATTGCTTAAAGTTTGTGATAACATTTAATTTACGATTTTCTTCTAATTCTAGAAGAAGTTCTTCATCAATTTCATAAGAATTATCATCGGAGTTTTCATCATAGTCGTTCGGAATATCATTAAAGTAGACCATTGGTACACTATTTATAATGATTTACTTTTTAAGTATTTTATTTTTTTGCAATTTATAAATATAAAATTATAAATCTTGAGATTGTATTCATATTTTCACAATGTGTTAAATTAAATATTTTCTTTTCAACTGAGTTATTATAATTCTTAAGCATGTCATAGCAATAATCTTGAAAAAATGGATTATAAACAGTATCTTTAGAAGACTGAAAAATTTTAAAATCTTGATAACAATGGTTATTAAAAAACTTAAAATCAAAATAACTATGAAGAAATATAGTATCTATACAAATTACATTCTTGATTTTAAACTGTAACATAAGAGCCGCGTTGATACATACAGTGCCACCTTGAGATATACCTATTAATGTTATTCTACTTGGATCTATAATCTTTGATTCACGTTTAATTATATTAACTATTTGATTTGTAATATTTTGTAGTTGATTAATATCTATTATATCATGTTTAACTTTATTATCATATCTTGTAAAATAGTTATACCACGATGAAATATTTTTTTCTTTACCATCTGGCCAGTGAATGTCTATATTATCTGCTACAGGTATAATAAATTTATTTCCCTTTTTATGTTTGTTAATGTATTTTGTTATATTAATCATCTCTGAAACATCTTGATTCATTCCATGTAATAAAATTATTGTACGCATATGTGTTTTTGGAAGTGATGTTTTAATATACATACTTACTTATTACTTAGATAATAATATGTTATATTCTCTCCATTAACAATATTTATAATCTCTAGTGAAAAATCAGTTGGTATATTATAAACAACATCTTTTTCCATAAGCATAAGTTTACCAGAAATATTTATAAATACATTATAATTATCTTTAATGTATATTTTACCAGGCTTAAGTTTAATTATTTTATCATTTGATATATCATAACTATTATAATTTTCTTTATTATCATAATTATCTTGAACATGTGTATTAACTTCTTTATTTTGTATTTTAAAAGATTTTAGCGCAGAGTATATTTCTATAATTAAAATTATAAAAATAGTACATAAAATTATCACTGATAACATTTCTTAATTATTTTTAATAAAAAAATTACAATAAAAAACCCACTTAAAGAAATATATCATAATATATTATCAAAGTAAACATAATGGCCCACACGATTGTACTACCGAATGAGTTTGAAACCGAATCTGTAAACTTTATGCCACCCAAAGCAAATAAACTAGGTGGGCAGAGTGTTCTTCTAAACTACACTCCAGATGGATCTTCAAGCGGACCTTTTATTATGCAGACGTGCCGCGTTCGTCTTCCATTCGGAATTGATCAATCAAAGCCACAGAATGGAGAACCAGTTAAGTACCACATTTCATTTTCTATGGCTAATGACGAGACTCAGAATGAACAGCTCAGAGTTCTTACTAAGAATCTTCGTAGCATTGATTCAAAGGCAAAGTCTATGGCAACTGATTCAGAATCATGGTTTGGAAAGAAGCTTTCAGATGAACTTGTAAAGGAGTTTTACAAGTCTGCTGAAAAGTTTCCAAAGGATCCAAAGTGGCCTTCTACACTTAAGGTAAAGCTTCCCTTTGATAAGAAGGGTGCTCCTCAGTTTGTTCTTTATGATGAGAACAAGAAGCCAATTAATGTTGTTGATTCTGATGGAAATGTAGATCCAAATGCAATTCCAAAGGGTTGTGAAGCAGTTTGTCTTATTCAGTCAACGGGAGTTTGGTTTGTTGGGAAGACTCAGTTTGGAGTTGGTTATAAGCTACTTCAGGCAAAGATCTATAAGAGTAATAAGTTGACTGGATACGCAATTGTAGATTCTGAGGCAGAAGATGATGAAGAAGAGGTGGATGTTGAGTAAATAGTTTAAAGAAATAAAATATTATATAACATATAATCAGGATATGGATGACGTTGAACACGCCGAGTTTATTCAGACAATAATTAATAATCCAGACATACTAAAAAAAATACTAGCATCTGATAAAGCATTGTCTAATATGATCAGTGATATGATTAGAAATTTAAAGTAAAAATCCCATGTAACATGTCCCTAGGGACTACTAAAAATACGTTAATTAAATACTTTTGTAGCTTAAATGGTAAAGTGTCTATACATATATATAGAAGATGTTGGTTCAAATCCAACCGAAAGTATTTAATTAATATACTCCTCTATAGCTCAGTTGGTTAGAGCGTGCGGCTGTTAACCGCAAGGTCACCGGTTCAAACCCGGTTGGAGGAGTATATTAATTATACTTAGCACCTTAGCTCAGAGGAATAGAGTGTCGGGCTCATAACCCGAAGGTCCCAGGATCGAAACCTGGAGGTGCTAAAAATAATTAAAATAAAATGCAGTATATAATTTATTTAATATAAGCTTCCATAGTCTAACGGTAGGACAGAGGACTTTGAATCCTCAAACCCGGGATCAACACCCGGTGGAAGCTTATATTGAATTATATTAAAAATTGCTAAAAAAAATATTGACTTTAAGAAATACATAATGTATTACAATAAAGCAATGGAATATTGCAATTGTGGAGAACCATGTTTTACATTTACAAAATTCACACAAGATAAAAAGTTTCTTTCAAAAAGATGCGGTTCTTTTTCTGATTCTAAAAAGAAGAAAACATGTAATTATCGAGAAGATATATTTATATGTGACGTTATTTTTCCACAGGTCCCGGAAGCCGTATGTACTATAAGCGCTCCAGAAAAACAAGATCTTAGAACACGATTAGAACATTACATTCATTTATATGAAATAACACGTGATGCTTCTATAAAAAATGGTAATAATTTAGCAAATATTAATTTTATTTTAAAACATCTGAATTATAAATTATTCTTCGACGACAAGGAAAATATACAAGCTCTTAAAAAAAGACTTGAAATGCCTCCAGATAACATTATTACTTTTAAACATTTTGAACCCGTTGTTTTAGTTGAAGTACCAGAACATCTTAAAGTTATTCCTAAAAAATCAAAAGAAACTAAAAAATACAAGGAAAAGACTTATAAAACAACAGGAACATGCATCATTAGAAGTAAAAAATCAAAAAATGACAGTGATTCTGAAGCCAGTTCAGACTCGGGTGTAGATGAAAATGAAGGTTTTGACATAGAAAATTATGATACAGATGAAGATCAAGATGATTTTTATGATGATGGTAATTTTAGCGATTAAACATTAAAAATAAAATACAATTAATATATAAATGTTTTCAAATCTTTTAGACTCTGATACACAGGAAAAAATTAACGAAACCCTAGGGTCTACTTTATTTCCATTTAAATGTTATTTAATTATACTTCTTTTTCTTTTGATTTTTATTTCATACACCTTGTATCAATTACAGTTTAAATTAGATAAAAGTATTTAAAAAATTAAATTATTAAACTATAATTATAATGTTAGCAGTATCTGACCAAGAAATTGAGTTCTTTAAAAGCGATGTATCACAATTTAGCGAAATAGATACCCAAATAAAAGAATTAAAAAGACAAATGAAACCTTTTCAAGAAAAAATTAGAGAATTAACAAAACAAAAGAAACAAAAACAAGATGAAGTATTAGCATTTATGGAATCTAATGATATAGATATATGTAATACAGGTGCAGCTTCTTTTGAACTAAAAGATACAAAAACTACAAAACAAATAACAAAGGGGGACGTATATGACAGGATATATAAATACATTTCAGAAGATAAAGTATCTGAAGTAAAATCTAGTTCAGTAGAAGAAAAAGCAAAGCATCTTCATGATTTTATATATGTAGATGGAAGAGAAACTAATGTATCAAAAACATTAAAAGCTAAATAATTCTTCATCTGATGAATAATACATTTCATTTTTTTCACACTTAATACTATTCAATTTCTTTGCATAAATATTTATTGATAGATTTTTAAGATGACGTTTATCTTCATTTGTTTGTAATAAACAAACATCTCCAGTGTATCTATCATCTGTAAATGGAAAAATAGTTAAATTTAATCTTTTTTTATGTTTATTAAAAAGTATAATTAAATTATTGTATTCTTTGTAGTACTTAAAATCTTCAAAGAATGCTATATTAAATGATTTTTTATCTATAGTTTTCTCTTCTATTTCACCATTTTGTTTGAAAACAAGATACGTCTTCATTATTAATGTATACAAATATTTTATTTATACATTAATAACGAGTATAAATATTTCAAAAAAATAATGTTCTTAAAAAAATCACTTAAAAAAATATATTATATAAATATATCAAATCAATGTCTATTTTTGATAATAACCGTCCATGGAACAATTCAGTAAAAGAAAAGATTAAGAATGCTGATTATGAAGAAATAATAGAATATTTTAATACATTATGTGAAAAATGGACAGTTAGAGATGATATAATTACTTGTGCATGTAAAAATCTAAATATATCAGACATTAAAATAATAGACATGGGTATTCTTCAGATGGAGTTTGAAAAAGCTATGTATGAAGCTACAATGGTTTATAGTAAGTTTAAATCAACGGTTGAGGATTTTGATGAATATAAATCTAAGTGGGATAGGTTGTATGAAGCTATTTTTTATAGTGAAAGACTTATTAGAGATATTTATCTTCTAAATAAAACAAATGATCCGGATAATAATAGTTTATCCAATGAAGATCCAGATATTCTATTTAAATATTCTAGATTTACAGACGATTCTAAGAAAACTCCATATCAGTGTCTTCTTCTTTATCTTTTAGAGCTTTTCTCAGAAGAAGGATTTACGAGATGTGGTGGCAATCTTTATAAACCTCTTATTAAATATTCTAATAATACACATGCTTGGTATAAATGCTGTTCAATTAAAGAATATATTTATCAAAAAACAGATCATAAAATTAATTTTAATCAATGGAAAAATGCAACATCGAGTGGCGGAAGTAATGTTAAGAATGCAGAAAATTATTTCAATGAGTTTATTGGTCCAGAACTTCCTGAATTAGTAAAAGATAGACATCTTTTTGCTTTTAAAAATGGTAATTATATTACAAAGTATAATATCTCTCAACCAGGAGAAAAACCTAAATATGTAGATGTATTTGTTCCATATGGAACTGAACATCCTTATATTAATCATTATTCTGTAGCGTGCAAGTATCATGATTCTGATTTTATTGATTTTGACACATCTGGAGAAACATGGTTTAATGATATAATGGCAAAATGTCCAACATTGAAAAGTCTTTTGGAATATCAAGAGTTTGCAGTTGAAATACAAGAATGGTTATGTACATTTATGGGAAGGATGTGTTTTGAATTAGGAGAACTAGATAATTGGCAAGTACTTTTTTATCTTCTTGGACAAGCTGGGGCGGGCAAAAGTACTATCCTTATGAAAATTATTCAAAAGTTTTTTGATGATGAAGACGTCGGTGTTATTGCAAATAATATTGATCCAAAGTATGGAATTAAACCACATGCGAATAAACTTATGGTAATTGCACCAGAGATTTCTGAAAACTTTAAGATGGAACAAACAGATTGGCAGCTTATTGTAGAAGGAGGTAGAAATACATATTCAGAAAAATATAAAAATGATGAAACTATTGATTGGAAACTTCCTATGGCTATGGGAGGTAATAAAATTATGAGATATAAAAATAATTCAGAAAGTGTATCCCGTAGAACAGCTATTTTTAATTTTTGGAAAAAGGTATTAAACACAGATACAGAAATCGATAAAAAATTATCAAAGGAGCTTCCACTTATTATTAAGCTATGTGTAACATCTTATTATAAAGCATTAAATAAACATGGTAAGAAAGGTATCTGGAATATTCTACCAAGATATTTTCATGAAAATAAAGAAGAAATGGAACAAACTACAAATGCACTGCAAAACTTTTTGAAATCAGGAAAAGTTATATTTGGTCCTAAATTGTATGTTCCTATGAAAATATTTCAACAAGCATTTAATGATCATTGCAGAGACAATAATTTGCCGCGTGATCAGTTCACAAAAGATTTTTATGGAGCTATATTTACTAATAATGGTATCAAAGTTGTACAACAAGGTACAAGAGAGTATCCTATTGGTTCTGGTATTATTATGAAAAGAACAACATTTTATACAGGAATAGATATTCCAGGAGAAAATGAAGACATTGATGATCCCGAATAGATTTTACGTTAAAATGTTTAAAAAAATAAAAATATAATAGGTAAAATGCCAAGAAAGGCTGAACTACCTATAGAATTGATTCCAGAGTCAGAATCAATGCCAAGTGGAAATAATTTTTTATTTGTATTAGCAGTTCTTGTATTAGTAATTATATTGGGTTATTTTGTATATAAACTCTTTAATAAGTTTTCAGAAATGTCGTCTGATATGTCATTAATGAAATCTGTTTTAATTAAAATTACAGAGCCTCAAGAAGAGACTCATGAACAAGTGCCTAAAAATAAACCAGATGTACAAGAACCAATTGTAGAAATTACAGAAGAAAACCTCAAAGAAGATAACTTAGAACCATTAAAAGAAAATAATTCTAAGTTATCTGATATAGATGAAGAAGAGAGTGATTAATAAGATTCTATAATTTTACTAAAATGATTGTATTCTGAAACATCTATAAAAAGATTCCAATTAAGTGTTTTAATTATTTTTTCTTCTAACTGTCCACATGACTTAATTTCAATGTCTGCTATAAACTTATTAGATAAGATTAAACAAGATTCAATTAATTTTTCAAGCTCTTTGGAGCTAATATTAACTTTTTCAGAGTATCTTTTAAGATATATTAAAGTTATAACTAGACTAGATTTATCAAATATATTATTTTCAGTGTAAAAATCATTGATAACTTTCGATATCTTTTGATCTTTACATTTAATATTTAATATTTTACTTAGTTGTAACATTAATATAATATATTATTATTTTTTAAAATAAATAATAAATTTTCAAGCGTTTGCTTATAAATAGTTAGATCATTTCCACCTGTAATTATTACACTTCCTGGTCTAAAAACAGAACATGTTATGCATTTAGAGGTTTCTTCATTTTCTATAATTTTAATATTTATACCAGGATATTTACTTGGTATAAAAGAATATCTTTTAATAAAAGGATATTTATTTTCATCTATTAATTTGCAAAGCTGCGCCTGTTTAATACTTTTATCAATTTTAAAATCTGAATTAATCATACATATTCTAACATTAGAAATATAAGGTTCTCCTTGATCAGAAAAAGCATTAATATTTACAAGGCGCTTAAAGATTTTTCTTATAGTGTAAGTAGCAGATGTAACATTAAGTATACCAGCTAATTGAATATTACCATTTGTAAAGATTTTAATAGAAACTTTATTTTTATTCTGATACTTAGTGCTGATGTATGTATTTACACAGTTATAAAATCTCATTTTATTTTCAGTATCATAATTTTTTACATACTCATGTATATTAATATTACAATTAAAACTACAACATATTGTCATTGTAGATATAGACCATTTTTTAATTATATTAATGTCGCCACTTGATGTTACATTTGATATATAATTATAGATGTCATAAAATTGTTTAAAACTTTCATTACATATACAATTATTAAACTTACACTTTGGGTCGCATATATTACAATGGGTATCCATTATATTTTCTTTATATCTATTTTTCCTTTATATTAATTTTTTTTGTAATTATTGAAAGTTTAGTATGATTATTAAGTTAAGATAGTCGTGTAGAATATCTACATTTGGTCTATTAATTTGTAATAGACTTCTTCTACACGCATTTATTATAGTTATACAATCCTCTGATGAATGGTTTTTAATTAAATAATGTATATAATATATCATTCTTGGTAATATATTTTGATATACTATATCAATGGTTAGTTCATGTGTATTATTTATTTCTGATATCAAATCATAAAGACAGTATGTTATTATATTCAGATCTGTATTTTTGAGCATACTTTTTGAAATTATTATTTTATTAGTATTCTTACCATAATAGTATCTGATTAATTTATTAATGTCTTGTAATTTTCTATCAGAAATATTTTCACGTGTAACCGGATCTCTTGTGTCACCAGAAACATTAACATATGTAATAAATGTATGAAAATCATAGTAAAAAAATTTTTCGTTTATTTTAATACTTATAAACGGATATTTAAGAATTTCATGAGATATTGGGCAAATATTTTCTCTCATTAATTTTTTTCTAAAATATTTTTGTATTAATGTAGATGCTTTATAATTATTAATTAATTTAATTGCATTTGTTTTATTAAACGCACTGATGTATTTAATTTTATTGAGTTTAGCTATGCTTCTAATGTTTTTTATAGTTAATTTATTTGAATATTGAATTAACATCTATTATTTAATACATTTTATTTTTATATTAATTTGTTTAAAAAGATATAATAGAGATATATAATGAACTCTTTCAAAATATCAAAAAAAGAAACGCATACAGATTCTCGTATGAGTTTAATAGCAAAACATAACCAAACTATTGAATATTATGAAAAAGAAAAAGAAAAATTACCAGAGTACATTAAAAAATTAGACTTTTTAAAAAATATGAAAGAAACTAAAATAATTAATAAACAGCATTCTAATGAAATAAATAAAATACGAGATGAAATAAGTAAACTTGAAGAACAAATAATTAGACTTAAAAATGATACTGATTTATCAGAGTATTTATTTAAATCTGTAGAGTTTATAAATAAATTAGATACATTAGATTTTACAGAAACTGAAAATAATTCTAATTCAGATATATTTAACTTTATTTCTGTTAAATGTGAGAAAAGATCAGAGGATATTTATAAAGAATACATGACTAAATGTTTCCCAGAAGAATGTTCTAATATGTATACATTTAAAAAAGCAACATGTGGATGTAAAGAGTGTGGAGGAGATACTATTAATGATATATCAGCTGGAATTAAAATATGTAATAACTGTGGACTAACAGAACCATATACATCTTCTGGATTACCAGAATGGAATACCACAGAAACACACGACTTCGTTAAACCCTATAGTTATAAGAGAACAAATCATTTCAAGGAATGGATTGTTCAAATACAGGGTAGAGAGGGGACTTTTGTTCCAAAACAGGTAATTGATTTATTACTTATTGAAATTAAAAAAGAAAGACTTACAGATAAATCTATGATAACATATCATAAAATTAAAGAATATCTTAAAAAATTGAAATTAAATAAATACTACGAGCATATTCCAAATATAATACATAAAATTACAGGTAACGTTCAATTAGTTATAAATCAAAAACTAGAAGAAAAATTACTTGAAATGTTTAATGATATTCAAGAACCTTTTGAAAAGTATTGTCCAAAAAATAGAAAAAACTTTTTAAGTTATTCATACACATTGTATAAGTTTTTTCAATTATTAAAGAAGGACGAATACTTAATTTACTTTCCACTTTTAAAAAGTAGAGAAAAATTATTTGAACAAGAACAAATATGGAAACAAATATGCAATGAATTAGACTGGGAGTTTATAAAATGTATATAGAATGTATATAGATTGTATTTTAGTAAGTGGCAAGGCTTGCAGCTCCCTCTTTATACAAAGCTACAGATTCTCCTACACATGTAAGAGTCGCTCTCCCAAAATTATACGGCTGTACGAGCGTGGGGTCGGACGAGGACGCCGGCGCCAGTCTCGCTGTGTAATTTTCAGATATTGTTAATATTATACTGTCAAATCTATTTAATGGTACAGAGCTCCCTCCATATGCTGTAGATGCTAAAGGTATAATATAAGTCCAGTTTAGTTCAGCTATAGCCTCCTTATTCAAGGGGTCGGCCGAAACGGTTTTATCAGGTAAATATATATCATGAGCGTGTACCCCAAGATAATATGAAGGTACACCATTTAAAAATGCGATTCCCGGCATTACTCCAAATAATGAAGTACCATTGATATGAAGTTCAAAATTAATACGATTTTTTTGACCCCAAAAAATTGCAGCAAGATTCAAGACAGGTTTTATGGGTATATTTAGTATTAAATGAGAGGCATATAAGTTAAATCTAGAACAATCTATTCTTACTTTTTCGGCGGAGTTTAAATCTATATTTGGTATCTCTTGTGTAAGTTTAATTCTTTTTGGAATACCCGCCGGCGCATTAATAATTGAACTTCTTTCAATATTTGACATTGTAATCTGACGATAATATAAATTAGTTTCGACCTTTAGAGTATCTACCCATGCGAAAGGAGAATTAGTTCTAGATATTGGATAGTTTAAGGGGTCGGGGTAGGCGATCTCCCACGTACTTTTACCATTAGAAAAAAATAATTGTACAGTAAATTGTTGATCGGGGGCTGCACAATATAAATGCCCAGATTCATTAATAGAATTAAACGAAGTTTTTGTACCTGTGTAATTTTTGGTAAAAGCTAAAAGAGGAATGAAAGCTTCTGGCTCAGCAGTAAACTGACCCGTGTATCCACCATACCACTTATCACGCGTAGCTGCCGAATCATTCCCATTACCGCCCGAACAATTAAATGCAACACTATTAAATTGCTCAGAGTTTAACTCTGTATTCAATAAACTATAGAGAGTATTTCTATCCAATGTCTGCCAAATCTGAGAACCAACTTTAATATCAATTCGGTCTATAATATTTAATAAACCAAATTGAACGGCAGGGGTGGCTGTGGCTGGAGCTAAGGAGGTGTTCTGCGCCTTCCAATCTTTGATTTTAATTCTAAGAAATAGATCTCCTATAACGTCCGGTGTATTATCAAGCACCCATGTTTTACTACCACCTAGTTTATCGTCTCCGCCTCCTGGAGCTTCTACCAATTGGGCGCCATAAATTAAAGCTCTATTTGTATCGTTTTCATTCCAAAATACAGAACGTACTGAATCATCAAGTTTATCTGTTACAGCAGTACCTTGTGTACCAGTTCCGTTATACCCAGCTAAAGAAGTTAATGAAGACATTTTTGTATTATTAATAATAAGAAAATATTTTTTAAATTGAATAATTACTTATTTTTTTAAGAAACTCAGAATATGTTATTATTGGAACATTTTTCATCATAGCCTGTTTAATTTTAGAAGACTTGAATTGAATGTAATCTAGGTCTTCTTTAATTATTAAATAGTTTACATTTTCTACAGTTTCTTTTATATTTACAGGGGTGTCTTTAAAAATACTCTTACCGCCAAAACCTGATATAGCTACACTAATATTAGTATTCATTTTATTCATTAATTAATGTAAAAGAAAATAATTTAGAACTTATTGAGTGAAGCAGCTCCACCTGAATAAAGTATAGTAGATTCTCCTATAGCGGTAACAGATAAACTATCCTGCGTTTCGATCGTATTTAGAAATCGTGCTTTTTGTAATTTAATTACCACACGAATGCTATCAAATCTATTTAAAGGTACTCCAGAACCATTAATAGAATTAGCTAAAGGAAATATAATTGTTTGATCATCTACATAACAACCTAATAGTACCCCCCCATAATACGCTAAAAACTCTCCATTAATAGGTCCACTATAACTTGAGCCATTTAAAAATAACTCAACTGTACAACCAGGCACGTACTCCGTGGTCGCGGCAATTATCGAATCGCGAACTAATTTTTCTTTACTTAAACGTATGCAAAGAGCGGATGCATATATACTCAATGGATCACAATTAACATTAAATGTATAATTTTGTTCACCATCTGAGGATTTTTTTAATGTAACTTGTTGTGAAACACTTTGCGTCATATTTACTCTTTTTGGTAATACCATAGATCTAATTTGCTCTCTTTCAAAATTACTTATTGTACTTTGTTTACAATACATCGTACAACTTGTGATAGTTACCCTTGCATTTGCATTGAACGTTAACGGTGCGAGGTTGTCGCGAATAATTCCTATACCATTTGCCCAATATACTTTAATGTGCATATCTTGGTTAGGAGCAGCTGCCATTAGGTATCCATTATTTCTTTGATCTATAAAATTAGAATTAAGGGGCGATATAGTATTTGTAAACATGCCAAGCAAAGGTATAGTTCCGTTGAAAAAGTAGCCCGGCCCGCCAGTCACAATATTATAAATACTCGCGCCGCCCTGCCCGCCATCCTGTACAGAAGAAGAGCTCGTAAGCTGACTTGGAGATAATGTTTGCCATACTTGACTTCCAATTAATACTTCTACCTTTGAAATTAAATTAAAAATAAAATTAGCCGACTGAAAGGCGCTTGAAGTTGAATTCGCGTTAGTTTTAGCAGAAAATTGTAAAAACATTTCTCCAATTACATCAACATCACTTCCAATTGTAAAAGTTGTTACAGTATCATTTAAAGTATCCGATACTATACCACCTGGTGTAATTTCTTTTAAAGCCGTTCCAGTAATAAGCTGTCTTGTTGTATCATTTTTATTCCAAATAGTAGACATAATTTCTCCTTCTTTTTCAGGTGAATCTACTACTGCAGTACCCTGTGTACCAGTTCCATTATAAGAAGCGAGCCCAGCAATGTTTCCAGACATTTATTATTATTAATAATACATTTTTATTTTTTTAAATAATTTTAATTAAAAATGTATTATTTTATTATTTTTTTGCGTTAATTATTTATTTAGTACATAGCTAGCGATGCAGCGCCACCCTTGTACAATGCGGTAGTCTCGCCAACACATGTAACAGTTACGGCACATGTCTGGCCTGTTCCTGCAGATGGTTTAATACGAAGACGAATGTTGTCGAAGCGATTAAGTGGAACAGCGGAAGCATCGTAAGCATGTGAAGCAAGTGGGAAAATGAAGAAACCAGAATCCGAGTGCGCCAGCTGTCTACCCTGGACAAAGAGATTGCTGTATAGACCTAGAGATTCGGCCGCCGAAGCAGTTAGGAACTGACCAGGTAGAACACCAGATACAGAGGTCGAGTTAAGTAGAAGTTCAGCGTCTAAGATAGTACCAATAGTCGCTTTTGCGCCGTAGCCGTTGGAGGAGACGGCGCTGGTCATGGCCCATATTCCTAATGCCGCAGAGATGCTGGTGGCCGCCGCGAGATTGGAGGTGACGGCTTTGGTAGCGGTCCAGTTGGCGGTGTCGGTCGACGCTGTTCCGCTGTTATCAAAACCAATAATTTCGCCGGATAGATCCGTGATCGAAACTACTAAGTAAGACGCATATAGTGAAAAGTGATCTAGATCAATAGCAGAAGCTGTAGTATTCTTAGTCATCGCCACCTGAGCCTGCGCATTCTGGGTCATCTTAATACGCTTTGGTAGACCAAGTGGCATATTCTTAAGCTGCTGACGCTCAGCATTACACATAATCTGCTGCTTGGCATAAAGCTTTACGGACCAAGAAAAGCTTGCTGATGTAGGGGCTACCTGGGGCAACCAGGCAGAGGCCGTCATTGTGGCGGTGGGCGCGAACCTCTGGAAAACGTCACTGGAGTCGTGGGTATATGAAAGACGAATCTTAACCTGCTGATGAGGAGCTGCTGCCATAAGATAACCATCCTCAGTCATGTCTGTAAACTTAGAAAGAGGTGGCTGTAGAGTCTTAGATAGAAGAGGAAGACGAACAGATGCTAGAAGTGGTTGTAAATAAACACCTCTGTTAGGATCTTCCAATGCTTTTGGACCACTGGCTAAGTAATTACCGTTTAGTTGGAAAGCTGTATTATGATAGGCGCTCTCGGGTAGTTCTGTATTTAATACATTAATAAGATCATTGGCCTCCATAGTTTGCCAAATCTGGGTTCCAACCATAAACTCAATTCTAGAAATAAATCTAGCTAGACCCCAAGGTTGAAGATGGGCAAGAGCAGTCAGATCGTCAACATTGTAATTGGTGTTATTAGCTAATGTATAACCGTTTACAGTTAACTCAATCTGAGCATAAATGTCTCCAAGACAATCAAGATCATTATTTACTGTGAAAATCTGATTACCACCAAACCCTACAGACTGGCCACCCGAGGTTGGAATCTCCTGGATAGACGAACCGAAAAGAAGAAAGCGAGTTGTATCATTACGATTCCAGAAGGCCGACTGAACATCGCCATCATCTGGGGTGTGCATCTTACAGATAGCGGCAGTACCCTGGGTACCGGATCCGTTGAAAGCAGCTAAAGCAGAAGTCATTTTTTTATTTAATATATACAAAAGAAAATAATTTTTAAATTAATTACGAAAATTAATTAATTTATTTATTTTTTTCTGAAAATAATTGAAAATAATTGTATTTTACGATGCAAAAGATGTTCCTCCTCCAACAGTAGTCTGTACACGCGTTCCCACTCCTACTACAGATACTTTTGTAATAGGCGCCCAAGAATATAGTTTTTTTGTGGTTTTTGGGTCTTGCTCTGTTCCAGTTACAGGGGTATCATAACTTCCATTAAATTGTGTAAAGGGGCCCCTAGACATAGCATATCGTTGATCAACATGTAAAATTACCTGTTTTAATCCAACACGTGCCATAGGAACACCTGCTGTACTAAATGGTTTATCAGCTAATGGTACTACATAAATTGGTGCACCCCCTGCAGATGTTAATCCAAATTCTTCTCCGGTTTTTAATAAGCTTTCAGCTGGAAGTCTACCAGTTGAATCGCTACCTATTCTTACTTCTACAGAGTCTAACCAATTATCAAGAATACCTCTAATACTACACCCAAAAGGTCCTACACATTTATTCTGACTTCCAAGAGAATATCCGGTAAATGATAAACTCTCTTGCGATATAAAAGGAACTAGATCGCTATTTGTAGTGACAGCAGCATTAATAGGATCTACCTTTCCAGCCCCAGTCAATGGATCCCACGAAGCCCCCGGAAAATTTGTCCCATTTGTAATGTCCCATGAAATCTCAAGAGGTGGTACAGAAACGGAACCATCTGTATTATGTACAGGGGCAAATGCGCCAATAAGTAAATGAGAAGCGATTAGATCAAAATTTTGTAAATCAACTGCTATTGGTACAGTTTGTTTATTTGTATAACTAATAACACTAGGTGAAGCAGATTTATAATTTGGTAAAAACATATCTTGATAAAAAGAGTAATGATGCGTCGATGGTGCACTAAAAACAGATACTCCGTTTCTTGGGGTAATATCAGCAATAGTACTTTCTGATCCAACCACTTCACCCCCTAAAATTTCTCTTGAGACTGACTGCGATGCGGTTACAATTCTATTAATTATATTCTTTTGTACAAAATCTGATTCTGTTTTTGTAAATGTATGAGATCTTACGGTTAACCAACTTTTATATGTGTTTATAAAAGATTTTCCAGGCAAATCGGCCGGAAGAACTCCATGTGGAGCCCCTGATGTATCTACAGAACAATTTAAATCCCTGATTAAACCATATATACCTCTAGTTTGAGCACCAGAACTGCCACTAGCAGTGCCAGGGAACTTTATTCTAGAAAATTGTTTTGATCCAGTTTTTCCATTTGGAAACGCAGCATTATAAAATACGACCATTACAATACTATTTGATACGGCACCAGACTGTAAGAAACAGTTATGCATATCATTACTTCTCCCCATGAAAGGAATAGAAAGGGTCCAAGTATATCTAGTTCCGTCTCTAACTAACATTATATTATTTCCGCGGGGTAAATTAGACATATTGTCTAATTCAGATAAAGAAAAACGCTCTACTATACTATAATTAGCAGTTCCTGAATGAGAAGGATTACTAACAAGTCCGTCTCTATTTACAGCTGTAACACCGCTAGATAACCAATCATCTAAGCTAGTTGTCGCTAGTTCACTAAGATTTCTCATGAATATCTCTTCTGGAAGAATAGTTTGAACTGTTAAGCCTCCTACGCGCATCTCTATTTTATTAATCATAGACAATAAAAAATCCTTTGTGATAGTAGATAACATTGGAGAATTGAAATCAGATGTGCCAATGCCGATGGTTGTACTCGTAGCCTCGGCGGCAGTATAGAAAGAAGTCTGCGCTGCCATATCAAGCGAAACAGAAAGGGTTATATCACTAATAGCATCCACATCCGCCCCTAAATAAAAGGTATCCTGATTTGAAGTTGAAGCAGGGGACCCCGTAGTTGGAAGACTTGATAAAGATCCTCTTACAAATGTTTCTCCACTTCCATGTATGTATTCTGTCTGGCATTGTGTTAAAAACTGCGATTCTATAAGCTTTTCATCATCTGGCGCATTTGCTCTACAAATTGATTGAGCACCAGTAGAATTGAAAGATCTTGGTGTAACAGTACTTATACCCATTGTTTAATATTATTTAATATAAATATATTTTTTTTTAAACGTTTAAAATAATAATTAATTTTTATAATAATATATTAAATGTCACAATTTGAGTGCAAATTATCAGATCTTGAAGAACCTAAAAAAGAAATTAAGTCGGTTCCAATAAACCAAGAAAAAAAAGTTCATTTTGATGAAAAAAAACCTGAACCAGTAAACGATTTACAAGTACAGGTTGAAAAAAAACAGGTTGATGATATAATTTCAAATATTTCTAATAATAAGAATACAATATTTGTAATAGTTATATCTTATATTCTTCTAAATACAACAACCGTAAAGGAATTTGTATTTAAAATATTACCTCAATTAATGGATAGCTCATCGGAATACAATTTGATGGGAACTCTATTATGTGCTCTTTTATTAGGAACTTTAACTATTTTATACATTTCTTATTTTTAGGCCCTTTAAACGGATCCTTACCTGTTATATTGTTTTCCATTCTTTCCAACATATTCGAAATACTAAAATCTTTTGATACAGTTTCATCTTTAGATTTTGGCTTTTTCCATCCAAGAATACTTTCTAATGTAGTTGTTATAGGTATACAACTTGAATTAAAATCTCTACAACATCCATGTATACCTTCACGCTCTGATCTACATTTTTGACAAAGCCCAGAAGGTGTTAATCTGAAGTATATATGATTACTTGTATGAAAATCTTGAATATTTTGACAATATTTACTTTTTGAATCTATTATATACATACTCGAATCTTTAACTTTAAGGATGTGCCTAATATCTTGAATACGATATCCAGTAATGTAATTTTTAAAAAATTTTTCAATAGCTTGTTGTTCTTTAGAATCTTTTTGTACTCTAATAAAACCACTTTTTTCATAATTATTTTCCTCTACCGTTTCTTCATACTCTTGAAGATTCTTATATTCAGTCACATTTGTTTGATTAGTACGTATAGAAGTATCTTTTACAGCTTTTAAAGTATCCGTTTTGTAAACCATTGTATTTCTTTCACTATATTTATTTCCGTTGTATACACTATGTATAATATAAACTCTATTTTCATATTCTTTTCCCCCATCTGAATAACTACATTTATCTGATCCCAAAAGTCTAAGACCATTGTGTTCATAAACAGAACGATCTACTATTTTTTCCCAAGGATCATACATAGATTCTATCTTACCAAAATAAGTAGTCAATGATACAACAAGATTATTTCTAATTTGAAGAGCTATACTTTTATTAACATAAATATTTGGCCAATGTAGATGATAACCTTGTTTAATATATTCAGTTTCGTCGCGTCTAATAGTTTTATTAATATCTGTTGACGCAATTATACACATAAAATCTTTACTGTATATATTACTTATACAGTTTTGAATACAAACTATATATTCTGTTATATCTAAAACTTCTAGTGATAAAATATCAAGATCAACAAATAATTTAAATATATCAGTTTTTCTTTCTACTATACAATTTTTATATTTTATATATTTAGCATACAGTTCTTGAAATGTTTCATAATCTTTTGTTAGATCTAACTTACCACCATCTAACATAAAATGAGTAGTTTCTTGAACTGTTGAATCTGTTACTTCTTTTCCACAAGATTTGAGCCATAATCTCAATGGATTAGTAGTCATTATGATGTAATTTATAATATATTGTATCTCTAAATTATTTTTTTCTAGTAAGTAAACTTTATAGTAATTTCCTGTTCATTAGTATAAATACCTTTTACAGCACTTGGTGATAATACTACTCTAGAACCTCTTTTCTTATTATACATAGTATTATTCATATCTAAATCTATTAATTTAATATTTGCCATTGCATAATCGAAAATTTTATTTTCAATAAACCATCTAAAAAAGTTCAATTGCCCTACCGTAGAAACTATATATTCATCTGTGATTTTTTCGCCTGTATATTCCTTCCATTTAAAAGTATTACAATTAATAAGTATTCTTTTTTGTCTACAAAATGGATCAAAAAATTTTTTAGAATATGCTTTTAATTGATTTTTATAATCAAGGTAAATATTAAAGTATATTTTTTCGCCATTATACATTAGTGGGTAAATTATGTTATACTTTTTAGCATAATTTGTTACTAACCAGTCAAGTAATCTAAGACTTAGTGGTGTATTTTGATTTATAATGTCTTTTAAAAGTTCTGTTTTATTTTTATAAAAAAGAAGTAAAAAATTAATAAGAGTTTCTTCTTTTGATGAAAACATCATTATTAATTTAAATGCTTTTATATCTTTAAATATATTTAAAGCTAAGTCATATACATATATAACATTAATGACAACCGAAATAACAAGTGAGAAATATAAGGAACAAATTATTTTTATGATCAATAATACCCTTAATGGATATAATACATATACATTTCCTGGACAAAATTTTATAAATATAGAAAAGAAGAATACATTTAAACTTAAGAAATTCGAGTATTATATTTATAAAAAGAATACAATTGATACAAAAAGAGCTGTTCTTTATCTTTTTAAAGACAATAAGGGAGAAAACGCGTGTATAGCAATTCTTAAAGATTTTACTATGTTTAAAATCAATGATATAAATGTTCTTGATGAATACTATAGCGGAACTCTATTTGATATTTCTTTTACACCAGAAAAAATAATTATTTATGATACTTTTCTAACAGGTGGATATCTTAGAAATAAAAATACATTCATAGAAAGAATAAATGAAGCTATTTCATTTAAACATAATTTGTTGAGTAAAAAAATAGATATAACAGTAATTGATTATAAAAATGTTATAGACTTCGATATAAACGAAGATGAAGAACTTTTTATGATACCAAATGTTCTTCCTCTAATAAATGGAATAAATTATTCAGCCTTTAAATGGAAACCTTGTAATCTAATTACATTTAGTCTTAAAGTTGTAGAAAATGAAGAAAATCTAGACATGTATACGACCAATTTTAAACAGCTTAAAAAGTTTGCTACTATTCATAATTCAGACCCAGAAGGAAAAGAATACATAACTCAAATTAAAAACTTAGAAAAGTATAAAAATGAATGTATTATAGATCTCAATATTTTAGAAAATAAGATAAGTATTCTTGAAGTGAACACTTTTAAAACACTTCCAAATAATATTAGATCAATTGAAAAAATAATAAATATTAAAAATGAGAATATTTCTTTAGAAGAATTAGTTGCGTGTTTCTGTTAATTGTAAACATTGTAAAATGTAAAGAAATATATTTAAAATGTCTAAATACAAGTTAATAGACGCTAGAACGTAGTCATCTTTTGTATACATTCTATTGTTAACATTTGTTATTTGATTAGTATCATAAAGTAGTAAACCTGAAAATAAAATTGAACCAGAACCACATATTATCATTTGTAAAAATGTACTTACTATATACATATTAATGATAGTTATACCTAATAGACTTATAAGACATGCAGAAAAAAACTGGTAACAATGACTAACATCTACAAAAAAAGATAAAATTGTTATAAATAATACATCTAAAGTGGTTAAACCAGATGCTACCATAAGAGTATCTGGTTTAATATACATTACTGCATTGCTAACGGTATATGACGTTCCAAATGAAAACATCAACAACATAAGATAATTAATAGGAAACCGTTTGTAAATACTTTCACAACATATACATGCAAAAATTGGAAATATACTAAAAAAAATACTTAGTCCAAGTAGACCTCTTCCGACATCTGTAATATAAAAATATTGAAGATTATACATTTTTGTTAAAATTATTAGACTAAATAAAGAAAGTAACTGAAACTCTACACAAATGTAGACCTTAGTTATAAAAGTTTTTCTCTCTTTGATAGTCATAACCGGTTGAAAAACTTCATTATTTAGAGATACTTCACAATAAGGCTCTCCTTCAACAATTGGTATTGCAACTACATTTGTCATTTATTAAATCATTATTATAATTTTTTAAATTAATTAAATGATTTAATTCATTTTAATTTAGTA
>CETH01001477.1_pt1 | contig 27295 bp, 20 predicted proteins | sample 361461 | NCBI WGS metagenome assembly CETH01 (sample SAMEA2622695, study PRJEB7988) | marine metagenome | isolation source: saline water (ENVO:00002010), including
GCCTTTAGAACTCAGTAGAAATAAATCAAAAGTTACCTTTTTTAAATTTCTAAATTTAAAGTTAAGAAGTACTATATTTGCATTTAAAATAAACTGGACGCGTAGCTCAGCTGGATAGAGCATCTGCCTTCTAAGCAGACGGTCACAGGTTCGAATCCTGTCGCGTTCACATAATATAGATTTAATTAATAAAAAGTATGATTATAGGTGTTCCAAAAGAGATTAAATCACACGAATCTAGAGTCGGCCTAACTCCTGGTGGTGCAGAACAACTTATAGCCTCAGGTCATATGATTAATATTCAGAGTAGTGCAGGAAAATTAAGTGGTTTTGAAGATGATAATTACTTAAAAGTTGGATGTAAAATATTAGATGATCTTGAAGCTGTCTATTCTGAATCTGAAATGATAATAAAAGTAAAAGAACCAATTGATGCGGAATATCATTTGATAAAACCTGATCAGGTAATATTTACTTTTTTTCATTTTGCATCAAGTGAAAAACTAACTAAAGCAATGATTGATAGTAAGGCAATTTGTATTGCCTATGAAACTGTTGAAGATAATGGTAATTTACCTCTTTTAATACCTATGTCAGAAGTTGCAGGAAGAATGGCTACTCAACAAGGTGCAAAATTACTTGAAAAACCTCAAAATGGTTATGGTATTTTACTCGGGGGTGTTCCAGGCGTAATGCCTGCAAACGTCCTTATCATCGGGGGAGGAATAGTTGGTAGTGAAGCTGCTAAAATGGCCTCGGGAATGGGAGCAAACGTAACAATATTAGATAGAGATTTAAATAGACTTAGACATTTAGATGAGATAATGCCATCTAATGTTACGACACTCTATTCAAATGGATACAATATATTAGAACAGATTAAAATATCACACTTAATTATTGGCTCTGTTCTATCCCCTGGAACAAAAGCTCCAAAATTAATCACTTCAAAGATGTTAAAATATATGATGCCAGGAACTGTTTTAGTTGATGTTGCTATCGACCAAGGTGGTTGTTTTGAAACAAGTGAACCAACTACTCATGGTGATCCAATAAAAATTAAAGATGGAATTGTTCATTATGCCGTAACAAATATGCCAGGTGCTGTACCTAACACATCTACTAATGCTTTAACTAACGCGACTTTGAATTATGCTTTAGATCTAGCTAATAAAGGATGGAAAAAAGCTTGTAAAGAAGATAAATCCCTTTTAAAGGGTTTAAACATAGTTAATGGTAAAATCGTTTATGAAGAAGTTGCCAAGGCTTTTAGTATGCCTTACGAGGAAATAAACTTAAAATAATGAAATATTCTACCTTAAGCTATAATTTTTTTACATTAATTAAATTACCTGCTGCATGGATTTCTGGTGTAAGAGTTTCAAAAGTTACAGATGAGTTTTGTGAAGTAAAAGTCAAATACAGATGGATAAATCAAAATCCTTTTAAGTCAATGTATTGGGCAGTTCAAGCAATGGCAGCAGAATTGACAACTGGAATATTTTTAATTGAAAGAATTAGATCAAATAAAACCCCAATTTCAATGTTAGTTTTAAATAATAAAGCTAATTTTAAAAAAAAAGCTAGAGGAGTTATTACCTTTAGATGTGATGAGGGACTAAAAGCAAAAAATGCAATTGATAAAGCAATTGAAACTAGACAGCCTTCTACAATATCGATGAAATCAGTTGGCTGTGACTATTCTGGAGATATAGTTTCTGAATTTATTTTTGAATGGACAATTAAAGCAAAATAAATGAAAAGCAATTTTATTAATGAATTATCGATACCGGTAGTTGCAGCACCACTTTTTTTAATATCATGTCCAGAGCTGGTTATTGAATGCTGTAAAAATGGAATCGTAGGTACATTTCCTGCCTTAAATCAAAGAACATCCGAAGGTTTTGAGCAATGGGTTATAGAGATTAAAGAGTCTTTACAAAAATTTGAAAATGAAACAGGTAAAAAAGCGGCTCCTTTTGGAGTAAATTTAATTGTTCACCCAACAAACATCAGAGTTAAAGCGGATCTAGATATATGCACCAAACATAAAGTTCCAATTGTTATCACTTCTCTAGGGGCAATAGCTGATTTGGTTAATGTTGTTCATGACTATGGAGGAATAGTTTACCATGATATAATTAAAAGAAGGCATGCTGAAAAAGCAGCAGAGGCAGGAGTTGATGGATTAATCCTTGTTGCTGCCGGAGCAGGTGGTCATGCTGGTACGTTACATCCGATGCCGTTAATTAATGAAATTAAAAAAATTTTTAAGAAAACAATTTTATTGTCCGGTTGCATTAGTAGTGGAAATGATGTTGCAAGTGCTCTACAAATGGGAGCAGATCTTGCTTATATGGGCACAAGATTTATAAATACAAAAGAAAGTGCTGCAAGTGAAGATTATAAAGCAATGATCATGAAAAGTTCTGCAGAAGATATCGTCTATACGGCTGCTGTTTCAGGAGTTCATGCAAATTTTATAAGAGCTAGTCTTGAATCTGTTGGTATCACAGAGGATCGTTGGAAGGATACTAAAAAAATAGATTTTGGTAAAGAATTAAATCCAGCTGAGGCTGAAGCAAAGGCTTGGAAAACAATATGGTCTGCAGGACAAGGTGTCAATATTATTGACAATGTTCCAAGTGTATCTGAAATTGTAAAGCAATTAAGAACTGAATTTCTGAACTCAATTGAAAGGCAAAAACAATTATTGGAAAAATACAAATAGATTTTCTAAAGATCTTTTGTTAGGGACCTAACAATCTTGTTTTTAGATGAAAATTCTTTCAGTATAACTTTTAAAGAAGTATAAAATGGAATTGCTGCAATCATTCCAATAGGGCCAAACAATGTTCCGCTAACTATTATAATTAGAAAGATCTCGAGAGGATGAGACTTGATACTTTTTGAAAAAATATACGGCTGGCTAAAAAAATTATCAATTAATTGTCCAACAATAAAACCTATCATCACATAAATAGTCTTTGGAAGAATTATTGAACTAAAATCGGCATCTAAATTACTTGTCATTGACAAAATCATCATCAGCAAAGCTGCAATAATAGGTCCTATATATGGGATAAGGTTTAACAAAGAACATAGAAATGCAATTATAAAAGCGTTTTTTATACCAAAGGCAAATAGTACTATGCTATAAATTATAAGTAAAATATTGATCTGTAAGAGTAGTCCTAAAAAATAACGCGATAAAAGATCTTTAATAGACTCAAATGACTTTCTCAATCTCTTCTCATTAGTTTTATTTACAAAAATGAAAATAGAATTTTCAAGAATATGACTGTCTTTTAAAAGAAAAAATGAAATAAAAATTACTGAGAAAAATCCTATTGTTAACCCTCCCAGTAAACTAAAAATATTATTTAGAAATTTTGGAATGGCACTCAAACTTATGCTTTCAAAATTCTTTACATCAGGAAGAAATGATTCCCAAAAGGATTTATCTAAATCAAAATAAAGACTAACCTCAAATACCAATTTCTCTATATCTTTTTGTAGAGCGTCAATATCAAGAAGAGATAAATTTTCTCCTTGTTGGGCAAGAAGGGGTATAAAAAGAGAGATAATTCCAAAAAGTATTGAAACAAGGACAAAAATTGTTACTGATGCTGACAACAAATTTCCAAGTTTAAATTTAGATTTTAAAAAAATGACTATTGGGCGACCTATAAGAGAAATTACTGCCGCTATAGCAATGTACAGCAGTAAGGATTGTAACTTAAATAATAAATATAGTAGTAAAGCAATGATTGATACTTTAAATAAACTCAATAAAATATTATTAGAAATATCTTTGCTCTTCATTTAATAAATATAAAACATTAAAATAAACTTAATAATCACTATTTAAAATATGTTTCTGAATAATAAAATTATTAACTGCCAATATCCCAGCAGTTTCAGTTCTTAACCTATTTAGACCTAATGAAATGGGAATGGCCCCTTTGCTAATAGAAAAATTAATTTCATCAATAGAAAAATCACCCTCAGGACCGATCATAATTTTCACCTTACTATTAATTAATTCGAGTTGGTTTACTAATTTCCTTTCAAGGTCATGGCAATGTGCTATGTAGATATCACTATCTCCACTTTCCAATTCCAAAAATTCTTTTATAGAAATAATTGGATTAAGTTTTGGAATAAAAACGCGTTTGGATTGTTTCATTGCACTGATCATTATCTTTTGACAACGTTTAAAATTCAAACTTTTACGTTCACTATTAAAACAAGTTATAGGTGTAATTTCGTTAACACCTATTTCAGTTGCTTTTTCAATGAACCATTCCATTCTGGAAGTACTCTTAATCAAGGAAATAGCAATGTGAATATTTTCTTTAGTTTTGGGAATTAAAGTTGCATTTAACTTTCTTGCTTTAACAGACTTTATGTCAATTGATGAAATTGAACCATTCCATTGGAGACCTTCGCCATTTGTTACCATTATTTCATCACCTATATTTTTTCTTAAAACTTTAATTATATGTTTAGCTTCATCTTTTGAAAAAATGATTTCATTAGTGGATTTAAGTAATTGTTTATTAAAAAAAATATTCATCAAATTTTGAATCTAGGAGATGGTGTTATATCAAGTTGATCAAACTTTTTATGAATAAATTTGTAATAGCCAACAATTCCGATCATTGCCGCATTATCAGTAGTGTATTCAATAGGGGGGATATAAACTTTCCAGTTTTTATCGATAGCTATTTTTTTTAGGGACTTCCTGATTTCTGAATTTGCACTAACACCCCCACCGACAACAATCTCTGAAAGTGAAAATTTTTCAGCAGCTAATTGAATTTTTTTAATTACACTTTCTACAAGACATTTCTGCAGTGAAGCGCAAAGATCACTGATATTATTGTTGACAAAATTTGAATCCCTTGATTTTGATTCAATTATTAAATTTTGAAATGCAGTTTTAACTCCACTGTAACTAAAGTCAAAATCATTGACCTTCGCTATAGGAAGTGAAAATTTATCTGGATTACCCTGTAATGATAATCTATCAACCATGGGACCTGCAGGATAATCAAGACCCAAAACTTTTCCACATTTATCATATGCTTCGCCTATTGCATCATCTAAAGTATTTCCAATTAATTTCATTTCAAAAAAATCTTTCACTATAATTAGCTGTGTATGACCTCCTGAAATATTAACTCCTAAAAATGGAAAACTAGGTTTTCTAAAATCAGATCTACTTATAAAATTTGCAAAAAGATGAGCATGCATATGATTTACTGAAATTAGCGGGATATTTAATCCTAAAGAAATTGATTTTGAGAAAGAATTCCCCACAAGCAATGATCCCAAAAGGCCAGGTCCATTTGTAAAAGCAATTGCTGACAACATATTTTTATTGATCTTTGCATCTGATAATGATTTCTCAACAACAGGGATTATATTCGATTGATGGGCTCTTGAAGCAAGTTCAGGAACGACACCGCCATAGTCTTTATGAATTTCTTGATTTGCTATACAATTCGATAAAACCTTCTCATTTAAAAGCACAGCTGCAGAAGTTTCATCACATGAAGATTCTATGCCCAATATGTAAATCTCTCTTTTTTTCACTAAATTTCATTAACAATCAAACAAAAATAAAACAATACTATTAGAAAGTCGTCTAAAATACAGCTCTTATCATTTGTAATTATATTTGGAATTTTAGGTTTTCTATTCTATTTAATATCATCTTCCTCATTCCAAACAAAATTAGCTTCTAGAGTTACTAAAAATATAAATAGTCTTATTGATGGTAAAATAGAAATAGGGAATTTTATACTCTATCCAAACGGTTTTATTAAGCTAGAAAACCTGATATTATTTGATCACCAAAGCGATACACTGTTTTATGCAAAAAATATTGAGTCTAATTTGACTAGTAACAATAACTTTTTAAAGAAAAAATTCTCATTTTCAAATTCGACTATAGAGGATTTCTATTTGAATATTAGTCAATATCGAAACGAAAAAGAAAATTCACTAGTTATTTTCCTTAATGACCTGAAGGAGAAATTAAATCTACAAAATCCAGAAGATTTGAAGATATCTATAAATAAACTTAAGGCTTTTAATGGGGAATTTGACTTATCTGACTTGAAATCAGAAAACCTATATAATATTGAAGACATTGAATTCACATTTGATAAAATAAACTTCCAGGAGAATAATTTAATAGCGGCCCTTAAAGAATCAAAGTTCACATATGAATCATTAAAAGTGGAATCATTTAAATCAAAAATTGAGTATTTAAATCATCAAGCTCGTTTCAATCAACTTAAACTTTTAACAAGAGAGAGTCAAATACTAGGAAATGTTATTATAAATTCAAAAGAGTTAAATAGTATTAGTATTGATGCAGATTTAAATCAAATTAAAGTTTCAAGTAATGAAATTTCTAGATTATTAAATAAACCAATTGAATTTTCTCCTTTAAATGGGAATCTAAAATTTAATGGGAAGCTAAACAATATTAAATTATCCAAATTCGAGCTTAGAAACGAGAGCTTGTTATTTTCTGGGTCGGGTCATTTAAAAAATATTTTTAACAGTGATTTTGAAATTAGCTCTAACATTAATTCACTTTACTTTTCTAGAAATGGACTTAATCAAACTTTAAAATTATTACCAAAATCTAATGTTCTTGAAAAAATTAAAAATTTAGGGGATTTAAATTTCAGTGGATCAATAATACTAAACAGTAAAACCCTAACTGGTGATCTTTTCTGTTTATCAGAAAAGGGCAACATAATTACATCAATAAATGCAGATCTGAAAAAAGTTGAAAACAATTTATTTTTTGATCAATTAGAATCAAATTTAAAATTTCAAAACTTTGATATAGGCGGTTTTATTGAAGGATTTGGAGAGGTTAATGGGAATCTAAATGTCTCAGCAAATGGCCCAATATCTAATATCAATCTAATTAAACTTAATGCTGATTTTAATAGTATAGAATATTTTTCTAAAATATATAGTGACATTAAAGCACTTAGCCAAAAGATGAGTAATGGTTATGAAAATAAATTAACTATTAATGATACAGATATTGAACTTGACTTATCACTTTTTTCAGAGTATAAGAGTGACAAATTATTTCATAACGGATTAATAAATTTAAAGAAACTTGATATGAATAAATTTTATTCATATCAAATGGATAATAGATTAAATTTATCTGGGAAGATAAATATTGATTATTCTGGTAATCAAATTGATAGTCTATCTGGAATTTTAAATTTTCAAGATTTTGAATTTCTAGGAGATTACTCGGATTATAAGTTCACAAACTTTTCTATAGAAAATTTTTTCAAATCAAAATATAGAGAGATTGAAATAAAGAATTCAAATGTATTTTCAGGGAAAATATATGGAGATTATTATCTATCAAATTTTAAGAAAATATTCTCTAACTTTCTAGGTGAGATGTATTATCCTTTATCAGAAAAAGAATATTTAGATAAGCAAGATTTGTCATTTCAATTCAAAGTTGATAATAATTTTATAAAAACTATTTATCCAATAATAGAGAGGGATGAAGAAATCAATATTGAAGGAAGAATTTCCACAGTAAAAAATAATTCTAGACTAAATCTTTATATGCCATTTTTTAGTTATAATGACATTAATATAATAGGGCTAAACCTAAAAATCGATACTAAAGAAATAAAATATCCTGCATCAATTTTAGCAGATAAGATTATAACTAACGATTATAGTTTTAGGAACATAAGGAGTCTAATAAATCAATCAAATGAACTTTTAAATATTAAACTAAGCCTTGAACAGGGTAAAAATTTTAAAAATCAATTGTCTATTAATTCAAAATATAGTTATAAAGAGGGAGTGTCACTTATAGAGTTAGATGAATCAGAAATTTTATTTAATAATAATTTATGGAGAATTAATACTAATAAGTCTAGCATGCTTAGTTATAACCATGCTAATAAAAAATTTTTATTAGACTCATTTAAAGCAAAAATTAATGATGAGGAAATTTCATTTTCTGGCGGATATTTTTCAAATAAAGATTTTGACCTATCATTAAATATTGACAATGTCTCTATTGATAAAATATCTCCTGATCTCCCAAGATTTAAGATGTATGGAAAATTAAATAGTTCTATTGAACTAAAACGATCAATAACTAACAATACGTTGAAAATAGTAATTAATGCAGATGATTTTCAAATTAATGATGATAGAGTAGGCAATATTTCAATTTTATCTTCTGGTAATACACAAATGAATTCATATGGGGTTGAGTTAATGGTTAAAAAGAATAATCGCAAAACATTAATTGGAAATGGAAGCTTACTAGGAATTGATATGAATCCACGATTAGATATAGATTTAATATTCAATGAATTTAATTTAGATTTTTTATCTCCAATTGGAAAAGAAAACATAAAGAATATAAGAGGAGAAGTAACTGGTGATGTGAACCTATGGGGTCCATTAGCATCTCCATATCATACAGGCAAATTAGTTCTAAACAACTCGGGCTTGAGAGTCAATTATATTAACGCTGATTATAAATTTATTGATGGTGCAGAAATTTCTTTAGTTAATCAAAGTTTTAATCTAAAAAACACAAAATTTATTGACACTAAATTTAAAACTGAAGGATTGATTAGTGGCGAAATTGCACATGTAGATTTTAAAGATTGGGATTTTGATTTGAAAATAAATTCAGAAAAAATTATGATAGTTGATATTCCTAAAGATAATGACGCAATTTTTTATGGAAATGGATTTTTTAAAGGGGATATTGTCTTATCAGGTCCGTCAAAAAATCTTAATGTAAATGTTAGAGGCGAAACTCAGGAGGGAACAATAATTAATATTCCTTGGGCAGAAGACTATGGAATTATAGATCCGACTTTCATTGATTTTAAAGATAAATCAAAACTCTTCACCAATTTATCTGATGAAAGTGATTTTAAAAGTATTCTAGGTCTAGAAATGAATTTTGAGCTTGATATAGACTCAGATGCAGAGATTGCTATAGTAATAGATAATGAATCTGGGAGTTTTTTAAAGGGAAAAGGGGGAGGGAATATTTTAATGGAGATAAATACACAGGGGAAGTTTAACATTTGGGGAGATTATATTGTCTCTGAGGGTATTTATAATTTCAAGAATTTAAGCCTAATTGATAAAAAATTTACACTAAAGCCTGGGGGAACTATTGGTTGGGAAGGTGATCCTTATTCAGCTATAATGAATATTGAAGCAATCTATAAAGTCCCTGGTGGTGCAAATCCTGCATTACTTTTAGATAATCCAAATTTTAATAAAAAAATACCTACTGATGTCGTTATTAAACTTCAAGGAAATCTTCTAAGACCAGACGATCCAATATTTCAAATAAATTTCCCCAACGCAAGTGGGGTAGTTAAATCAGAGATAAATTATAGACTATCAGACCCACAAATTAGCCAACTTCAAGCTATATCACTTTTATCCCAGGGTATTTTTATCAGTGAAGTTAGTGTTAGCATGCAAGGCATAACAAATAATTTATATGAAAAAGCCTCAGATATTTTCAGTAATCTAATTGGAAGTGATGAGGGCAGGCTTATTTTTGGCGTTAATTATCTTCAAGGAGATAAAAGTGAATATTTAGATTTAGATTCAGAGGACAGGCTTGGTGTAACTTTATCAACTCAAATAACAGATAAAATACTAATTAATGGAGAAATTGGAGTTCCTTTTGGAGGAGTAGAGGAAACATTAATTGTAGGAGACGTACAAATTGATTTTATTTTAAATGAAGACGGTTCACTTAAGGCAAAAGTGTTTAACAAAGAAAATGAATTTAGATATATTGGAGATGAGTTAGGCTACACTCAAGGAGTTGGAGTTTCATATGAAGTTGATTTTGAAACCTTCAGTGAGCTAATATCTAAAATTATAAAAAGAAAAAAATGACGAACTATTTTTAATTTAGTTCTATTAATACTTAAATTTAAGGTCATTTTCTCATACTAGTGATAAAAAAAATAGGCGTATTAACTTCTGGAGGGGATGCTCCTGGTATGAATGCTGCTGTTAGGTCAGTTGTCAGATCGTGTGTTTACAACAATATTGAGATAGTTGGAATTCTATTCGGTTATCAAGGTTTAATTGACAACAAAATTAAACCAATGGACGCTAGGAGTGTAAACAATATTATAAATAAAGGTGGAACAATACTTAAGACGGCTAGATGTGAGGAATTTAGAAGTGAAAATGGTCGAAAGAAAGCCTACAATAACATCATGGAACATAAAATAGATGCTCTTGTTGTTGTCGGTGGTGATGGAACTTTTACTGGGGCAATGATTTTTCAAAAAGAATTTTCCTTGCCAATAATAGGAATTCCAGGAACTATTGACAATGATATATATGGAACACAATATACTATAGGTTATGATACTGCACTCAATACAGTAATAAATGCAATTGATAAAATTAGAGACACTGCAATTTCTCATAATAGACTATTTTTTGTTGAAGTAATGGGGAGAGACGCTGGTCATATAGCGCTTAATGCTGGTATTGGTGCAGGTGCAGAAGAAATTTTAGTGCCTGAAGCAAATATGGGACTAAAACGCTTATTGGATTCTTTAAAAAGAAGTGAGAAATCAGGTAAATCATCCAGTATAGTAGTAGTTGCTGAAGGAGATAAGACTGGTAAAAATGTCTTTGAAATTGCATCTTATATAGAAAAAAATATGCCAGAATATGAAGTAAGAGTATCTGTTATGGGTCACATGCAAAGAGGTGGCTCTCCCAGCTGTTTTGACAGAGTATTAGCTTCTCGAATGGGAGTTTATGCAGTTGAAAAATTATTATCAGGAGAATCCAACTCAATGATCGGCATAATAAATAATGAAATGACATTGTGTCCTCTTGAAAAAGCAATAAAAGGAAAATCAGAAATTAATAAAAATCTTATCAGAGTATCGGATATACTCTCTATTTAAAATTTAAATTAAAATTAATTATTATGAACATTGGAATAAATGGATTTGGAAGAATTGGTAGGTTAGTTTTTCGAGCAGCAATGAAAAACCCTCATGTAAATATAGTAGCCATTAATGATCTATTAGATCCAAATCACTTAGCATACCTGCTAAAATATGATTCTGTCCATGGAGCTTATGATGGAGATATTAAAGTTGAGAATAATAAACTAGTAGTTGATGGAAAGCAAATACAATTGTTTTCCGAAATGAACCCTGAAAAAATCCAATGGAGTTCAATTAAAGCCGACATAGTTGCTGAGTGTACAGGGATTTTTACTAATCTAGAAAAAGCTGGCCTACATATCAAGGGGGGGGCTAGTAAAGTTATTATATCTGCTCCATCTCCAGATGCACCAATGTTTGTTATGGGGGTAAACCATAATGAAGTTACTTCTAATCAGAAGATCGTTTCAAATGCTTCATGTACCACGAATTGTTTAGCTCCAATTGCTAAAGTTTTAAATGACAACTTTGAGATTGTAGAAGGACTCATGACTACGGTTCACGCTACAACAGCAACTCAATTTACAGTTGACGGTCCGTCAAAAAAAGATTATAGGGGAGGAAGAAGTTCTTTGTTGAACATAATTCCTGCATCAACTGGTGCTGCAAAAGCCGTTACAAAGGTTATCCCATCTTTAGAAGGAAAATTAACAGGAATGGCTTTTAGAGTTCCTACTGCAAATGTTTCTGTAGTTGATTTGACAGTTAGATTGAAAAAGAATACATCTTATAATGAAATAAAGAATATTATGAAGATTTCTTCTGAGAAAAATTTAAAAGGTGTTTTAGGATACTGTGAGGAACCTGTCGTATCCCAAGATTTTATAGGTGATATTAGAACCTCTATTTTTGATGCAAACGCAGGAATGGAATTAAATTCAAATTTTTTTAAAATAATATCCTGGTATGATAATGAGTATGGATATTCTAGTAAGCTAATAGATTTAGCTGAATATATTCATAAAATCTGATTTTTAATGATTTTAATTGTTGATAGTGGGGCTACTAAAGCTGATTGGATATGTATAGATGAAAATTCTAATGTTCTTTTTTCAACCCAAACTTTAGGATTAAACCCTCATTACTTATCTTCCCTTATTATCAATGAAAGGATAGTAAATAATTTTGAGATATATCAAAACAGAAATCAAATTTCGCATCTATATTTTTATGGAGCGGGATGTGGAGTTGATTCATCAGTAATGAGGATGAAAAAAGCCTTTAAAAAAATTTTTACTAAGGCTGAATTTACTATAAAAGAAGATACATATGCTGCAGTATATTCCGTTATAGATTTTAATCAGCCTTCAATTGTTTGTATCCTTGGAACCGGATCAAATTGCACTTATTTTGATGGAAATGATATTGAGCAAAGAATTACCTCATTGGGTTATATCTTAATGGATCAGGCAAGTGGTAATTACTTTGGAAAAGAGCTTTTGAGAGCTTATTATTTTAATCATTTGCCTAAAGAGTTGTCCGAAAAGTTTTACGAAGAATTTGATTTAGACCCAAATGTTGTAAAAGAGAATATTTACAGGAAGGACAATCCTCCTGGATACTTAGCTAGTTTCGCAAAATTTTTAGTCAAAAATAGATCTGATAAAACTATCATAGAGATTTTAACTAAGGGATTTAAAATATTTATTGAAAATCAAATACTCCAGTATTCAAATGCAAAAGATATTCCAATTCACTTTGTTGGATCCATAGCCTTTTATCTTAGAGAAGAGCTACAAAACACACTAAAAAGTAATGGTTTAAAGATCGGAAAGATTATCAAACAGCCTATCGATGGCCTTGTTTCTTATCACAAAAAGATGAATAAGTGATAGGTTGAAAAAAGCAAAGATTAAATATGCCATTAATTTATCGCAATCATAGAAATTTCAATCCTTACCCCTTTAGGTAAGGACTTTACAGCAACAGTTTCTCTTGCAGGTTCATTACCTTTTTCAAAATAGGACCCATAAACATCATTGACTTTTGAAAAATTTTTCATGTCGTCTAAATATATAGTTGATTTAACAACATTTTTAAAACTCATTCCTGCTTTTTTTAAGATAGATTCAAGATTTTTCATGACTTGACGAGTCTCTTTCTGAATATTTCCAGAAATTAATTCCATTGTTTTTGGGACTAATGGTATTTGACCTGATACAAAAAGTGTATCATTAACTTTTATAGATTGATTATATGGACCAATAGCAGATGGTGCTTTAGTTGTGTTAATTACTTTCTTTTTCATATTCTCATATTATAATTAAAAAAGATTTGGGTTACTATATCTCCTGTCGGGCTCACGTTGCTTGTCATATTTAATATCACTTAAAAGACCTGATTTAATTCCAATGAAAAAATTCCAAGATGCTCTATCACTAAATGGAACCCAACTAAAATTTAAAGCCCAGCTATCTAGATCCCTGTCAAATCTAAACTGAGTATAAGTGAAGCCTTTGTTTTTAAAATCATAACCTGAGGACAAACCTATTTTCCATTTAGGGGTCAGATCTATATCACCTGAAAACATTAAGGAATTTGTTGAAAAGTCATTTTGTTTTGTGTCATTTCTGTAAGTGAGTGAATATGCTAGATTTAATTCCCAGGGAATTTTGGTTCTATAAGACGGGTAGGTAGAAACCGGCTTGCTTGTCCTTTCGATTGGCCCTTCTATGTCCATGTTATCTCCAAAGAGATTGTCAGCTCTTCCTCCCCCTGATGTTGATTCTGTATATTCAATTTCCTCACCAGCTTCTCCGTCATCAAAATCTTTACTAGAAAACTTATAGCTTGTATTTAAGTTACCACTTGTCAACCTTAAAAGACCACCTCCTTTTTCAATATTAAATTTATTTATTCTCTGGTTATTTTCATCTAGAGCATAGGGATCAAATGTGGCTCCTAAATTTATTGTTACCCCCTCAAATATATCAAATCCTGTTGTCATTCTTACTGGACTCCACTTAAACTCATTAGCCAAAATGTTATAGCCTGTACTTAAATTCAAATTATTTAATATCTTAATTTTTCTAGCTTCAGCTCCAATTGAATCAAGTACTTTCGCTTCAAAATTATTACTTAAACTAATTCCGATTGATTGGGCTTTGTAATTTGCTGGTGATCCATATAAAGCTTCTTGAAATCTAGTATACTCTGCTGTATTTCCATTTGCATCAATTATATATGTATCGTAATATTGATCAAAGCTTGGGACAGAGGAATAACTTATGCTGGGTCTGACCGTATGTCGAATTGATTGAATTTTACTTGTTTCTTTAAAATTAACTATACCATATATTGTAGTTCCAACACTTGCAGAGTAGCTATAAGTTCTAAAAGCATCAAATTTATTTATTTTGTCTTTCGATGCGATACCTGAGGTTTCGCTGTAATCATTATACTTGATAATATTTGGAGTCCAAACTTCCTTATAATTACCCCCAACAGATACACTGAAAAACTTAAAAACTTTAAAGTTTGTTGTCAAAGGAATTAGATGCTGCATACCATATCTAGCATTTTCAAACATGGATTTTGAAAACAATTCATCCTCAGTTGTAATAACTGTATTTATTGCCTGAGTAGAGTATTGAAAATTAATATTTCTAATTAACCCCTTTCCACCACCACCTTTTTTTGCGAAAGGATAAATTCTTTCCATGTTTGCTTGAAAACTTGGAAGAGTTAAATTCACATTCTTTGTTTGTGAGTTTTGAGATAAATTAGCATTTATTGAAGCAGAAATTCTTGGACTGTTACTTAAGTTTCTAGAATAAGAAATAGATGAACTTAAATTATTGTTAAGAAAATTAGCAGTATTGAGCTGATTGACAGACTGCCTAAAGTAGTCACTGCTGCCAAAATTAACAGAAGCAGAGAAATTAGATTTTGGTGAAGATTTACTGTCTTTAGAATGACTCCACCTGAGGTTAAAAACTGTAGACTTAGAGTAATTAGGAAGTCCTCTTTCTCCATCGATTAAATTTTCATAACGAAAACTAAAATTTCCCGCATACTTATAGCGCTTAATATATTTTGAATCCATTCTATAACCATAACTGCCATTGGTATAATAATCTCCAAGTATTGCAAGATCTATAAAATCAGAGATTGGCAGATAATATCCTCCGTTTTGTAAATAATACCCTCTATTGTTGCTCTCACCAATTGTGGGGAATAAAAATCCCGATTGCTGTTTTTGTGATGATGGAAAATAAGCAAACGGCAATGCGATAGGGGTTGGAACATCAGCAATATACATATTTGTAAAACCAGTTACGATTTTACCACCGGGAACTAATTTACCTTTTCTAATTCTAAAGTAATAGTCAGTAGTGTCAAAATCTCCTCCTGTAGTAACTTTAGCATCTTTCAAATAATAGACTGAATCATTTTCCTTTTTTGTGAAAGATGCAAAAACGTTCATTCCGCTTTGTTCTGATTTTGAATTCCATATCAGTGCCTTCTGAGTGTCAAAATTATATCTAAGAGAATCTGGATTTACTTCATTTTGTCCTTGCTTGAAATATGGATACTGACTTAACCTTCCAAGGCTATCAGGAATTCTGCCAGCCATAACTTCATTAATTGAATAGTCAAGAATAATGACCCCTGCTTTTAACTCAATATCTTGATAATAAAGTTCAGCATCGTCATATAAATACAGTTTCTTTTCATTTTGATCAATTCTGACATAATTTTTTGCATTATACCTAACTAAATCAATTAGCAGTGGTTTTTTATCATTTTGCCCCTCAGAAATAGAATCATTAGGAACTAGAGAGTTTTGAACTTCATTTTCCTTTAAAACTTTTAATGAATCAATTTCACTTTGAGGAAATGAATAAACTAATTCACAAAGTGTTAATAAAATTACGGTAATATATAGCCTTGTTTGCAAGTAGATAATCCTAAATTTGTAACATTCAATGAACCATCAAAATTAATGATATTTTTATTTCTCAATCAACGTTAACATTTATTAAACAGATGAATTAATTAATTATTATATGATCAGTAGATTAATTTTTGGAATACTAATTATATGCGGGATAACAACTGGTGTTCTCAATGGGAAGACAAATCCCAATAAAACATTCGTAGTTGTCCTTGATGCTGGTCATGGAGGAAAAGATAGTGGTAACAGAGGAAATGGTTATTATGAAAAAAAAATTGCTTTAAATATAGCTCTTAAAGTTGGAGCTCAATTAGAAAAAAACCCTGGTATTAAAGTCATATACACACGCAAAAAAGACGTCTTTGTAGATTTAATTGAAAGAGCAAATATAGCTAACAAAGCTGATGCTGATTTATTTGTTTCAATTCATTGTGATGCTTTTACTTCATCTAAAGCTTTTGGAGCTGGAACTTTTGTTTTAGGATTGCATGAAAATCAAAGGAATTTTAAAGTTGCGCAAAAGGAAAATTCAGTGATTTTTTTAGAAGAAAATTACGAGCAAAAATATGACGGTTTTGACCCTAATGACCCCCAATCTGTAATTAGCCTTATCTTAATGCAAGAGACTTATTTAGATCAAAGTATAAACGCAGCAAGCACTATTCAAAAGAGCTTTGTTAATAACTTGAAGCGAAAAGACCGGAGCGTAAAGCAAGCTGGCTTTGTTGTTCTAAAATATACATACATGCCAAGTGTTCTTGTAGAAACAGGATTTTTGACAAATAAAAAAGAAGGAGCCTACTTAAATTCTAAAAAAGGTCAAGAACAAATGTCAAGTGCAATTGCAAAAGCAATAGTTAATTACAAGAACAAATTAGAATCAACTTATTCAAATAATCAAATTTTTTCTACTCAAAAGACTGTTAAAACTGTTGAAAAATCGATTAAACCTGATAAAAACGATATATTTTTTAGGATTCAAATATCTGCTAGTAAAAAATCAGTAGCTTTGAAAAAATATAATTTTAAAGGATTATATCCTGTTTTCAAGGAAAAAGACGGATTAGTTTATCGATACTTTTATGGAAAAACATCTAGCTATCAAGAAGCTAAAAAATTAAAAAGGAAAGCTAGGAAAAATGGATATAAATCTGCATTTATCGTAGCTTTCAATAATAATAAGAAAGTGCCCTTAAATTCAGTGATTAAATAAGTATTAGAGTATTAGGAGCAAATATGTTAATTTTGCTTACTTAAAAGAGTATATATGACAGCTTTATTTAACAGAAAACCTGAAATCAAAGTAGCACTTCTAGTTTTTCTAGGAATTGCTCTTTTTATTTTTGGTTTTAGTTTTTTGAAAAGATCTTCAATATTTGAGAATGATAGAGTTGTTCATACAGTTTATGATGAAGTTGAAGGATTAGTTATTGGAGCTAAAGTCACAATCAATGGATTAGTCATTGGAAATGTTTCAATGATTGATTTTCTTCCAGGATCCACTAAAATTGTTGTTTCCATGAGGATTGATAAAGACTTAAACTTTTCTCCTGATAGCAAAGCAGTTTTCTATGAGGCGGGTCTAATTGGCGGTAAAGCTATTTCAATTGAACCAGTTTTTAAATCAAATTATAAAATTAAAAACAACGATACAATACCATCGGCTGTAAAACCAGGTTTAACAGAATTAATCAACAGACAAATCGCCCCACTGCAAGAAAAAATTGAAAGCATGTTAACAAGTGTAGATTCACTTTTTTCAGGTGTGAGCAATGTTTTAAATTATGAGACTCAAAGCAATCTTAAAAATACACTTGAAAATCTTTCTCAGTCTGTAAACAATATAAATAAGTCTTCAGAGAAACTAATTGAAGTAATTGATGAAAATAGATCGGCTTTGAACTTGTCCTTCAAGAACACTGCTGCTGCAACTAATAACATAAATAAACTTACTGATTCATTATCGAAAATTGATTTCACAAATACTTTTAACAAATTATCTGAATCATTAAACAACATCAATGATATTTTATCCAAAGTTGAAAGTGGCGAAGGTACATTAGGGAAATTTATTAATAATGAGGAATTATATAATAACTTAAGTCAGTCATCTAAGGAACTAGAAGAGTTGTTATTTGATTTAAAAGCAAATCCATCCAGATATGTTCAGTTCTCATTGTTTGGTAAAAAACAAAAGCCATATCAGCCAAATAAATAGGTCCAAATTTGATAATTACATACATACCAAATATAATTTTTACGATTCTTTTAATTTTCTCTATTTGGTTCTTTAGAAGAAACGTATTAATTCTTAAAAGAAATATTTTACTCGGTAGGGATATTGACAGAAGTGATCAAAAGAAAAAAAGATGGCTAAAGATGTTACGTGTTTCTTTAGGTCAATCAAAAATGGTTAAAAGGCCAATAGCTGGATTTTTGCACATTATTGTATATGCTGGATTTATAATTATGAACATTGAATTACTTGAAATTATTACAGACGGCATTTTTGGCACTCATAGGGTTTTTGCCCACTATTTAGGTGGGTTCTACGATTTTGTCATCAGTTTTTTTGAAATTTTTGCAGCTCTGATTATTATATCCGTACTTATTTTTTGGGTAAGAAGAAATATCATAAAATTAAAGCGTTTTATAAAACCAGAGATGTCAGGATGGCCTAAAAAAGATGCGAATTTAATTTTGTATTTTGAGTTAATATTAATGACCTTTTTTCTTTTAATGAATGTAACTGATTCATTACTTCAAGATGTGAATCATCCAGGATATATAAAAGCAGGTTCTTTTCCAGTCTCATCATTATTAATCCCTGTTTTCAACTCTCTGAGTATTGACTCTCTTGTTATTTTGGAAAGAATATTTTGGTGGTCTCATATCACAGGGATTTTTATTTTTCTCAATTATTTATATTATTCCAAACACTTACATATAATTTTAGCATTTCCTAATACCTACTTTTCTAATCTTCAGCCACTAGGGTATTTTAAAAACAATGAATTAGTAACCAAAGAAGTTAAACTAATGTTAGATCCTAGTGCAAGTCAATACGAATCAAACTCATCAAATGAAGTTATTGATAAATTTGGCGCATCTGATGCCAATGATTTAAGTTGGGTTCAATTATTAAGCGCTTACACTTGTACTGAATGTGGTAGGTGTACTGCGGAATGTCCAGCAAATCAAACCGGGAAAAAGCTTTCACCAAGAAAGATAATGATGGATACTAGGGATCGAATTGAAGAAATTGGTAAAAATATTGACAGTGGAGGGAAAATTAATGAAGATGGAAAACAATTAATAGGTGATTATATTTCACATGAAGAAATATGGGCTTGTACATCTTGTAATGCTTGTGTAGAAGCTTGTCCTATCGACATTGATCCTTTATCTATTATTATGGATCTTCGGCAGTATTTGGTAATGGAAGACTCAGCTGCGCCAAATGATTTAAATAATATGATAAGTAATATTGAAAATAATGGGGCTCCCTGGCCCTTTAGCAATCAAGATAGAGTCCTTTGGGCAAAAGAAAATTAATTTAAATTTGTAAAAAATGAGAAAAGAAGAAGTAGAAAAATATTTGAATAAAAAAGTTGAGGAAGGTGAAGTTGTAAGCCCTGTTCTTCCCGATGGTACAACAAATTACTTAATCGATATAGACGGAACAATTTGTGATGATATACCTAATGAAGAACCTGAGAGAATGGCAACGGCAAATGTTTATCCTGACGCACTTGAAACACTAAATAAATGGTATGATGAGGGTCATATTATATGTTTTTTTACTGCAAGGCTCGAATCACATCGAGAAATAACAGAAAAGTGGTTAAGAGATAGTGGGTTTAAGTATCACAGTTTACTAATGGGCAAGCCAAGAGGGGGCAACTATCACTGGATTGATAATCATTTGGTAAAAGCGACTCGATATAATGGTAAGTTCACTGACCTTATTGAAAAGGAAGTTAAAATTCAGGTCTTCGACGATGGAGAAAAATAAATCTTAATTGATGAAAATACCCATCTTATCCGAACTTAAATTAAATGGCAAGGAGCCCGAAGTTATTTTTTGGGTTGGTTGTGCAGGTAGTTTTGATGACAGAGCTAAAAAAGTAACTAAATCATTTATTAAAATTCTTGATAACACAGGTGTTTCCTATGCAATTTTGGGTAATGAAGAAAGTTGTACAGGAGATCCTGCTAAAAGATCAGGTAATGAATTTATTTTTCAAATGCAGGCAATAAATAATATTGAAATTTTAAATAGTTATAATGTAAAAAAGATTGTGACAACATGCCCTCATTGTTTTAATACTCTTAAGAACGAGTATCCAAATTTAGGAGGTTCATATCAAGTAATTCACCATACAGAATTTATTAACACTCTCTTGAGTGAGAAAAGAATAAAGATTAATGGTGGGAGTTTTAAAGGGAAAAAAATCACATATCATGATTCTTGTTATTTAGGAAGAGCGAATAAAATTTATGAAGCGCCAAGAGATTTAATAAAAGAGTTAGATCTTGATTTAGTTGAAATGAAAAATTCAAGATCGAATGGATTATGCTGTGGAGCAGGAGGTGCACAAATGTTTAAAGAACCTGAAAAGGGAGATAAAGATGTTAATGTATTAAGAACTGAAGAGGCTTTAGATACAGGTAGTAAAATAATTGCAGTTGCATGTCCCTTTTGCAATATTATGATGTCTGACGGGGTTAAAGGATTGGATAAAAGTAAGAAAACCATTGTTCTAGATATTGCTGAATTAGTTTCACAAGCTGAAGAATTTTAAAAATGAAAGTTCGTTTCTCAGATTTACCTGACAATTCTAAAATATGGATATACACTTCTAATCGTGAATTATCGGATGATGAAGTGAATAAAATAGAAGGATTTTCAAGTAAATTTCTTAATAGCTGGACTTCCCACGGGATAAAAGTTGAAGCATCAGTTCTAATTCCATATAATCATTTTATAATAATATGTGCAAATCAGGAAAATCAAAATTTAAGTGGCTGTTCAATTGATGATTCAATACGATTCGTTAAAACAATTGAAGAAGATTTAGACATCTCTTTATTAAATCGTGAAATTGTAACATTTAAAGATGGAGAGGATATTAAAAAAATAGATTTTAAAAACCTTAAATCAGAAGTCTCTAATGGCAATATAGGCCCTAAAACAATTGTTTTTAATAACCTAATTGATACAAAAAAAGACTATATAAATAACTGGGAAACTAGTGCATCAAATAGTTGGTTAAATAATTATATTAAATAAAAATGAAGATTCTTATAAGAATTTTATTTATTAGTCTTGTCTCATTTTCTTTTTCTCAGGATCAAAATCCTCTAATGAGCGAAGATTATCGGAAACAAAAAAAATGGACTGATAGTATCTACACCACTTTAACTCTTGATGAAAAAATAGGGCAATTGTTTATGCCAATAGTTTTCTCAAAGTATGATGAATCTCATAAGGCTGAAATTTTAAATCTAATCAATAAGCATCATATAGGTGGGCTAATTTTTTCTCTTGGAAATCCTCATAAACATGTAAAATGGTTAAATGAATTTCAGAATAAATCAAAAACCCCTCTACTTATAGGAATGGATGCTGAATGGGGAGTGTCAATGAGATTAGATTCAGTAATAAAGTTTCCATGGAGTATGACACTTGGTGCGATTAATGATAATAGCATCATAAGAAAGATTGGTGAAAGAATGGGTGAACAAGAAAAACTTTTAGGAATAAATATTAGCTTTTCTCCAGTATTAGATCTAAATACAAACCCAAATAATCCTATTATTGGAAATAGATCATTCGGACAAGATAAATTCAATGTTACATCAAAAGCAATTGCATTAATGCAAGGTATTCAGAAAGCTGGAGTTTTAACTTCTGGAAAACATTTTCCTGGACATGGAGATACCTATCAGGATTCACATAAAGAACTTCCCGTTGTAAATTTCACCAGAGAAAGATTAAATGAAATTGAGATTTATCCTTACAGGAGGTTAATTAGTAAGGGGCTTTCTTCAGTTATGATCGCCCATCTTAATGTCCCTGAATTAACTGGAAAGAATAAAGTGCCTACTTCATTATCTTATCAGGTAGTAACGGAACTGCTTAAAAAGGAAATGGGCTTTAAGGGTTTGATTTTTTCTGACGCTATGAACATGAAGGGTGTTTTAGATAATAAAAAATATAAAAATGTTGATTTATCTGCTTTTCAAGCTGGAAATGATATAATACTCGTCTCAAATAATGTCCCTCTTGGAATAAAAAAAATTAAAACTGCATATCAGAATAAAAAAATTTCAGAATCTAGGTTAGAAGAATCAGTTAAGAAGATTTTAATGGCCAAGTATAAGGCTGGACTATCCGATAAAAAAATAATAGAAAATGAGGGTCTTTTTCAAAAATTAAATACAAGACTAGACACTATGTTAGTCACTGAAGCATTCAGAAAAAGTGTTACTCTTTTAAGTAATGAAAATGAGTTATTACCTCTAGATGAGAACAAGAAATATGCTCATATTAAATTGGGTGATGACAGTGGACAAGATTTTTTAGAAAGCCTTAGGAAATATGGCAAAATAAAAAGCATTAATCCCAAGCTCTCATTAACTGAGATAGAAAATGAATTAAAAGAAATAGATAAAGTAATAATTAGTTTACACAGAAAAGATGATAATCCGTATCGATCAGAAAAATTTTTTAAGAAAGATATATATCTAATAAAATCTATCTCAGAATATAAAAAGGTTATTTTAAATGTTTTTGTTAAGCCTTATGCTCTCGGAGATCTTGATAAAATAACTGGAATTGATGCACTGGTTGTTAGTTATCAAAATAATCCTATCTGTCAAAAAGTTAGTGCAGATAAGATTTTTGGAATTGATTCATACAATGGTAAATTACCTGTTTCAGCTTCATCAAAATTTAAAGTTGGGGATGGGATTTTATTGGATCCTATTAATAAATTAAGACTTTCATCTTCGTCATTATTAGGTTTTGATCCAAATAAACTCAAAGAAATTGATCGATTAGCAGAAATAGCTATCGATTCACTTATGACTCCAGGTCTTCAAATATTCATTTCTAGAAAAGGTAAAATAATTTACAATAAAAGTTTTGGGCATCACACTTATAAGAAAAATCGGAAAGTCAAGAACGAACATATATATGACCTTGCCTCTTTAACTAAAATATTAGCAGCTTTACCCTTAGTTATCACTGAAGTTGATAGAGGGGAGTTAAATATTGAAGATACCATAGGTGAATTAATTCAAGATTATAAGAGTTCTAATAAATCAAATATTACGATTAAAGAAATTCTATCCCATTATGCGCGCCTAGTCCCCTGGATTCCATTTTATAAAGAAACTTTAGGAAAAAACTCTTTTCCTAAAAGAAAATATTACAGAAAATCTAAAAGTAATAGGTTTTCTGTTCCTGTTACTGAAAATCTCTATCTAAGATCTAATTATTCTAAAAAAATTGATAAAATAATCAAGAATAGTCCTTTACTTGATACACTTGAATATAGATACTCAGATTTGGCTTTCTTCATAGTAAAGAAATATTTTGACAAAAAATATGATAAATCACTTCAACAAATTGTCCGTGAGAGAATATATAAACCTTTGGGTTTAAAAAGAACAATGTATAATCCAGCTAAAATAATTCCTGCGGATGAGATAGTCCCATCTGAATTAGATACTTATTTCAGGCACGACGAACTAAGAGGATATGTCCATGATATGGGAGCGGCAATGCAAAGTGGAATTGGTGGGCATGCCGGTTTGTTTTCTAATGCAACTGAAGTAGGGGTAATCATGCAAATGTTTTTAAAAAAAGGTAAATATGATGGTAAAATCTTATTTGATGATAAAACATTTGACTTATTTAATTATTGTTATTATTGTGAAAAAGGAAATAGAAGAGGTGTAGGATTTGATAAGCCTCAACTTGAGGGCAGAGGATCGACATGTGGTTGTGTTTCTCCTAAAAGTTTTGGCCATATGGGTTTTACAGGAACTTATGCATGGGCAGATCCAGAACATGAAATAGTATATGTTTTCTTATCAAATAGAACATATCCAACAATGAGTAATAATTTGCTTGGGGATCATGATATTAGAACTAGGATTCAAGAAATAATATATGATTCAATAATTTATTAAAATGAAAATTGCTATAGTTTGTTATCCAACCTTTGGCGGAAGTGGAGTAATTGCTACTGAACTTGGCCTATCATTATCAAAAGAAAAAAACGAAGTACATTTTATTACCTATAAGCAACCTGTTAGATTAGAAAGTATAGACCCTCTTGTAAATTTCCATGAAGTTATTATTCCAAAATATGACCTCTTTAAATATGAACCATATGAATTAGCATTATCAAATAAATTAGTGGAAGTTATTAAGAGGTTTAAAATTGAATTAATGCATGTTCATTATGCAATTCCCCATGCATACGCAGCATACATGGCACAAAAAATGTTACAAGATCAAGGACTTAAAGTCCCTATAATAACTACTTTACACGGCACGGATATAACTCTTGTAGGGAATCTTCCAGTCTACAAGCAGTCTGTAAATTTTAGCATTAACAATTCAGATTATATAACAACCGTATCAGAAAGTTTAAAAAATGATACTTTAAAGTTTTTTGATATTGATAAACAGATAACTGTTATTCCAAATTTTATAGATTTTGCAAAATATGAACACAGAGCTGAGCCTTGTGAGAGGAGTTTTATTGCAAAACAAAATGAAATAATAATTACTCATATAAGCAATTTTAGACCTTTAAAGCGAGTGATGGATGTGCTGAAGATTTTTAAAAAACTAAGAAGTAAGTTAAATGTGAGGTTAATAATGATAGGGGATGGTCCTGACAAAGAGAAAGCCCTTAAATATGCAAACAAACATAAAATTAATAAAAATGTTGTTTTTCTTGGTAACAGTAATGAAATTGATAAAATCCTTTGTTTTACTGACTTATTTTTGCTTCCATCCGAACAGGAAAGCTTTGGCCTTGCTGCCCTAGAGGCTATGGTTCATAAGGTTCCAGTGGTTTGTAGTAATGCTGGTGGTTTATCTGAGGTTGTTGAGAATAGTGTGTCAGGTTTTCTCTGTGCTGTTGGTGATATTAATGAAATGACAAAAAGAAGTTTTGAAATTTTATCAGATCAAAATAAACATGCAGAATTTAAAGAGAATGCTTTTAAAAGAGCTAGAAAATTTGATATTAAAAATATACTTCCCAAGTATATTAATATTTACAAAAAAGCAATTGAATCATAATTTATTTTGGTGAGTAAATTTCTTTGGCGTTTTCATAGACTTTGCTCTTATCTAATGTCATTTTTTTAGTTTTAAAGGAGAGATATAAATCCATTTGATCTGAATAGTGTTCAGAGTCTTTTTTGTCAGAGCTTCCATAAGAAATTATTGATTCTATTTCTGGGCCTAAATCTGTAAATTTCACTAGTTCTATGTAAGACTCACCACTCACAACCCTGACCTTTCCGTCTCTATACTTTTTTGAGCTCATGGCGGTAATTACATCAGGTAAACCAAAAGAAGGTAGTTCTTTATTCCCTCTAACTAGTTTTTGATATTCACCAAGCATTACCCTTGTTTTTCCAAAATACTCAAGCATATGATTTTTTGTTTCTTTAAGTCCCTCAATAAGATACTCTTTAGTGAAAATTCTTGGCTTTTGTAATCTATTATAGTATTTCCTTAGATAAGAATACAAAATACCATAAGCACCTGCTCCATAGGAATTGGCATGAGTTTTTCTATCCCAGAGCTGTATTTCTTTAATTATTGATTTTAGATCAGGATATTTTTCTGGATCAATTAAAAACAGTGAGTCAATATTCATAAAAGAATAATTAAATTTTTCCGGGAATTGATTATCATACTTAATTCGCTTAAAATCAGAATAACTTATTAAATCATAACCATCAATAAGTTCTTTTATTCTAGTTGATCTGTTGTTATCATATTCTTCAAAACCCATATCCTTAGAAAAATTATTCGACAGAGGATTTTCAAGAGAGTCTGTAGACTTAAAGGGAGAATGATTTGCATTATAAAAATAACCTGAACTTGGTTGTATTACCTGGGGTAAATCCTCAATATCATAGGTTTCGGTCCATAAGTTTTCTATTGTATTTCCTCTTACGACACCTTTCCAATTATAGCCAGGTGCTCTCTTAGGAATCAAGCCATTTGAAATATAAAAAATAGTATCATTCTTATCGGCATATCCAATATTATATCCCGGAACTGCTTTCATTTTTAGAATATCATAAAACTCTGAAAAATTTTTGGCTTTGTTCATTCTCCACCACTGCTCAAGAGCTCTTATTTCAAATAAAGCAGGTGTGCGAATAGAGAAAAAACCTTGATCTGTTTTTAATGTTGGACCATAAATACTTCTATAATACTTCTTTTTGATTCCTATTGGAATTCCTAAGATCTTAACTGTCAATCTAGCTTTGTGTACTTCCAAATCAAGATACTGATTATCAACTCGATATTTTAATTTCTTCTCTGGATGCATTTCAAGAACAAAAACATCTGTCTTATCAGGTAAATTTACTGTATGTGCCCAACCCAGATTTTCATTTACTCCAATTAAAATACTAGGACTTCCAGCAAATAAGGCCCCTAATATATTGGTTCCTTCTTCGCTACAAAGGTGTGCTTCATACCATGAAACTGGACCATCAAGAGGTTGGTGCGTATTAATCGCTAAGTATGTATTTCCATCAGTTGTTTTTTGGCTATTAAAGGCAAAAGTATTTGAGCCTATTGGACTCTGATTAATTGGATCGAAATCTAAATTGTTATTTAAAATACGGCTCACCCAATAATCTCCTCTTGACGACATAAAGAGTTGTAATTGACCATATTTCATCATTTTTTTAGGTGTAACTGGAAATAATTTCGAAGATAAAACTTCATCAGGATTGTGTTTTGCATAGCTATTAAGACCAGCAGAATATCCCTCTAAAACTTTTAAATACTCTGGACTTATATCAGTATTAAATTTTGCCTTATATAATTCTTCACTTCCAATAAAACTTGCTAAAAAATCAGCGCCAATACCATCTTTGCCAAGATAGTGCCCTAATAAACCATTACCGGCTAAGTATGCGTATTGAATTGTTTCAAAGTCATCTTCTGCGTGTGCCCATGCTAATCCATATGCTACTTGGGCATCTGTTTTAGCATATATATGAGGAACACCGAATGAGTCTCTAACAATCTCAATATCATTAGGATCAATCTGTGAAATCGATGAAAAAGAGATTC
>CETH01061156.1_pt1 | contig 27283 bp, 24 predicted proteins | sample 361461 | NCBI WGS metagenome assembly CETH01 (sample SAMEA2622695, study PRJEB7988) | marine metagenome | isolation source: saline water (ENVO:00002010), including
CTAAATTAGATAGTCAAAAGATAAAACTTAAGATAGTTGGTAATATTATTAATCATTTAAAACCAGATAATGTTATTGAACATCCAAATATTGAATATTTAGGAGATGTCTCAAATGATGATTTAATTAATCTATATACTAATGCTAAAATGTTAGTTTTCCCATCTTTTTATGAAGGTTTTGGCTTACCACCATTAGAAGCAATTTCTTTTAATTGCCCTATTATTTTATCAGATATACCTGTTTTAAGAGAAATCTATGAAGAATCAGCTTTATATGTTAATCCATATAATATAGATGATATTAAAAATAAGATTTCTAAATTTTTAAATGATAATAAATTAAGATATGAAATGATCAGTTTAGGTTTGAAGCAATCTAAGAAATATTCATGGAATAAAAGTGCTATAAAAATTATTGATTTAATTAAAGGTCTAATTTAATGAAAGTCGCAATTGTTCATCATTGGTTAATTAAAATGGGTGGAGGAGAAAAGGTAGTAGAATATTTATGTGATTTATATCCAGAAGCTGATATATATACGCATGTATATGATCAAACAAAAATATCAGATAAAATTAATAAACATAATGTAAATACTACTTTTATAGGCAAATTACCTTTATCTAAAAAATATTATAAACACTACTTGCCATTAATGCCCTTAGCTTTAAAATTATTGAATTTAAATGAATATGATTTAATTATTAGTAGTGAATCTGGGCCAAGTAAGGGGTTTTGTAAAAAGGGTAATTCAATACATATTTGTTATTGCCATTCTCCTATGAGATACTTATGGGATTTAAGTAATGAATATAACAAGAAATTTAATTTTTTAGAAAAAATAGTATCAAAAATAGTTTTTCCATTTCTAAGAAAGTGGGATGTGAAAACTGCTAAAGATATAGATTTAATTATAGCTAATTCTAATTTTGTATCTAATCGAATATTTAATTGTTGGCAGCAACAGTCTAAAGTTATTCATCCTGCAATCAATTATTCAGAATTTAGTATTTCAAGTAATGTAAGTGATTATTATTTGGTTCTTTCTAGGCATGTCCCATATAAAAAAATAGATATTGTTATTGAAGCTTTTAATGTTAATAGTAAGAAAGTAATAATTATTGGAGATGGACCTAATTTAAAAGAAATGCAAAAAATATCAAAAACTGAAAATATTAAATTTCTTGGTTGGTTAGATGATAAAACTAAGAAAAAATATTTATCTGAATGTAAAGCTTTACTATTTCCTGGTATAGAGGACTTTGGTATAGTTCCAATAGAGGCGATGGCATCAGGTAGGCCTGTCATTGCATATAATAAGGGCGGTGCATTAGATTATGTTGTAGAGAATACAAATGGATTATTCTTTGATAAGCAAACTCCCGACTGTTTGAATAATAAAATTAATGAATTTGAAATTAACTATGAAAAATTCAATCCTGCATTAATTAGAGATAGCGTTAAGAAATTCGACAAAAAATATTTTTTTAAGGAAATCAATAAGGAAATATCCAAAATATTAACTTAATTTTATTTGTTTTTAAAAATAGAATAATCATATTCTATCATCTTATCTACTAAGCTTTCAAAATCTGTTTTTGGTTTCCACTTTAATATTCTTTTTGCTTTATCTGAATTTCCTAATAGCAAATCTACTTCAGTGGGTCTATAGAATTTCGGATTGATTTTAATAATTTTTTTACCATTCTTTTTATTAATAGCAATTTCATTAATCCCTTTTCCTTCCCACTCAATATCAATATTGAGCTTATTACATGCGATATTAATAAAATCTCTTACAGAATATGTTTGTCCTGTAGATATAACATAGTCTCCAGGCTTTTTATATTGAAGCATTAAAAACATTGCTTCTACATAGTCTTCTGCATATCCCCAATCTCTTTTTGAATCTAAATTACCTAATTCTAAATAATCTTGTAAGCCAAGTTTAATTTTTGATAAGCCCATTGTTATTTTTTTTGTTACAAATTGTTCTCCCCTTAATGGTGATTCATGATTGAACAATATACCCGAACATGCAAACATATTATATGCTTCTCTGTAGTTTACAGTCATCCAATGTCCAAATAGCTTAGCCACCCCATATGGGCTTCTTGGATAAAATGGAGTTGTTTCTTTTTGCGGTGATTCTGCGACCTTACCAAACATCTCAGATGAAGAAGCCTGATAGAACTTTATATTAGGATTGATTTGGCGAATTGACTCTAGCAATCTTGAGACTCCAACTCCTGTTACATCAGATGTCATTATAGGCATTTCAAAAGAAGCTGCTACAAATGATTGAGCTGCTAAATTGTATATTTCATCTGGATTGTATTTATCAATAGTCCTATATATATTTGTAAATTCTGATAATTCAAAATCAGTAATTTCAATATCTTTTTCTATATTAAGTTTTCTTAATCTCCAAAGAGTTCCGCTTGCACTGCGCCTTTCTCCACCTATTACCTTATAACCTTTGTTAAGTAGTAATTTAGATAGATATGCACCATCTTGACCCGATATACCTGTTATTAATGCTGTTTTACTCATTTTTATATACTTAATTTATCATTATAATCTACTTTAATTAATGTTAAAAAGTTAATTGAAAATAAAATTTTACAACTTAATTAATAGTATTAAATTTGAGGGTGTTTATAATTAATTATTTTTAAGTATGTTATGTTAAAAGTTTTAGTTGCAGGTGGGGCAGGTTTTATAGGTTCTCATCTTATAAAGAAATTATTAGATTTAGGCCATTTTGTTTACTGTTTAGATAATTTATCTACTGGTAGTTTGGTTAATATTAAAAATTATATAAATAACGATAATTTTGAATTTATAAATCACGATATCATTAATAGTATACCTCATTATCCGGTAGATATAATTTATAATTTGGCTTGTCCTGCAAGTCCGATACACTATCAAATGGATCCTGTAAAAACAATGAAAACATCAGTAATTGGCACATATAATATTATAGAGTTAGCATTGCTTGAAAATGCAAAAATAATTTTTTCTTCAACCAGTGAAATTTATGGGGATCCATTAGAACATCCACAAAAAGAAACTTATTGGGGACATGTTAATCCTATAGGTATAAGGTCATGTTATGATGAGGGTAAAAGATGCTCTGAAACAATTCTTTCAGATTATCATAAATTCCAAAATTTAGATGTTTCCATTGCTAGAATCTTTAATACTTATGGTCCTAACATGGAAATTGGAGATGGTAGAGTTGTTTCAAATTTTATTGTTTCAGCCTTAAGTGATAAAAATTTAATTATTAATGGAGATGGTTTACAAACAAGGTCTTTTTGTTATGTCGATGACACTGTTAATGGATTATTAAAAATATCAAATAATAATGATTTTGGACCATTTAATATAGGTAATCCTAATGAGATGAGTATTAAGAGTTTAGCTGAAATAATAATAGAGCTAACTTCTTCTAAATCTAAGATTTCTTTTTCAGCATTGCCAAAAGATGATCCTTTAAGAAGAAAGCCTGATATTTCTAAAGCTAAAAAGGTTTTAAATTGGCAACCATCTATAGATTTAAAGGATGGTTTACATAAAACAATAGATTATTTTAGAAAATGAATCACATAAGGCAAAAAATATTATTTTTTAAAACTATTGATAAAGTTATTGATTTAATGATAATTGTATTATCTTTTTATCTATCTGTTATATTTGAATCATTATATCATAATAATGGTTTTATTTTAATAAATAATGATTCTTTTAATCCTATCGCATTATTTATATCTATTTTTATTTTTTTATTTATTATTGCGTATACAGAGAGACATTTCTTCTATAGATTAAGTAAATATACGATTTTAGTAAGAAATGTTTTTGTTATATGCTCAATGTCCTTCTTATCAGTTATAGCTATTAACTTTTTATTAAAGACAGATTTGTTTTATAGGTCTACAATAGTTTTCTTTATTTCTTTTTCATTTTTACTACTTCTATCAAAAAGGATTTTAGTTAAACTTGTATTAGAAACACTTAGAAGTGAAGGAATGGATTATAAAAATATTATGATAGTTGGATATGGAGATAGAGCAAAAGAATTAATGAAATTTTTAGAACAACATAAAGAATATGGTATGAAAGTTTTATCTATTATTGATTCTAATTATAGCAATATTGATATTGAATGTGAAAAAGGTAGTTTTGAAGATATTAATAATCTTATAACCTCTTTATCTATTGATGATGTTTTTATATGTACGGATATTAGTAATATCCCATTATCCCAAAATATTTTTGATTTATTTTATGCATATGGTATAAACGTTCATATTATGGCTGATATGACAATAGATAGATATATTAAAAAATATCAAGCAAGTCCAATGGTAGAAAATTTTCATGGTATCCAATCATTTACGTATAATATTGTACAGGTTTCTTATTACAAATTGGTACTTAAGAATATTATAGAAAGATTATTTGCTATTATTGTTATAATTATTTCAATGCCAATTATTTTGTTATGTATTTTAATGATATCTCTTACTACTAAGGGATCTCCTGTTTTTTCACAAGAACGAGTGGGTTTAAGGGGACGAACTTTTAAGCAGTACAAATTAAGAACTATGGTTGTCAATGCTGAAAATATTAAAAAAGATTTATTGCCATTAAATGAATTAGAAGGTCCAATTTTTAAAATTAAGGATGACCCCAGGATTACTCCCATTGGTAAAATCTTACGTAAGTTTAGTATTGATGAATTGCCTCAATTTTTTAATGTCCTAAAAGGAGATATGAATGTGGTTGGCCCTCGGCCTTATCCTGTTGAAGAAGTTAATAATTTTGAAGAATCTAATTATTATAGAAGGCACAGTATGAAGCCTGGTATTACAGGGCTTTGGCAAATAAAAGGTCGTAGTAAAATTTTAAAATTTAAAGATTGTATTAAATTAGATTTAGATTATATAGATAATTGGTCATTTAGTACAGATTTTTATATTATTTTAATGACTATTCCAGCTATTTTTAAAGGCACAGGAGAATAATGAAAATATTTTTTATACTATTTGTTATGAATGTTTTATTTGGGCAGGGATTAATTACTAATCCTACAGAATTGTATTTATTTAATGAGGAAATAAAAGCGTTAAAAAAGAATGAAATTAGAGAAGAAATGTTTATATCTCCCTTTATACGTAAAACTCCCAATAAGAATAAATATTATAATATTGTACAAAAATTAATATCAAATAAAAATAAACAATTTGTAGTTGAACCAATAGTCTCTATAAGATATGGCAAATCAGGATTAGAAATATCAGATGTTAATTCATCTGCCTATTGGCTTACACCTGGATTTAAGATGCATTCGACTATTCCTATCATTAGTGATCTTACAAGTATTTGGATGTATTCTTGGACTGAATTTTATAAGCATTCTGCAGTTTTTGATGAATCTGTCCCTAATCCTAATGCTTTATTTGAATATAATCCAACTTATTCAACCGGTTTTTATACAGGTTCTGTAGAACCTAACAATGGAATGGATTTTGACCAAAGCCAGGCAGGTATATCTTTATTATCTAATAATTTTGAGTTTATATTTGGTAAGTTTAATACATCTTTTGGTCCATTTAGTCGAGGAAATTTAAGTTTATCCAACAATGCACCACCAATGGACCAAATATTTATAAAATTAAAACATAAAAAATTGATATTCTCTTATGTTTTAGCTTCATTAGATTCTAATATTCCTCGTTATAACTCTGAAACAGATGTGTTTGATGAAAATCATTTGTATTGGGATATGTGGAGTCTTTTTGATCCAGGTCTTATAGATGCTGGTATTAATCCATCAGAAACTGCAATATTATCAAATCAATTAAGTAATGGTAGGTTTTCTGTATGGGAGAGATATGTTGCTTATCACAGAATTGATTTTAATATAAAGGATAATATTAGAATTGGTGCTTATGAACAAATCATTTTTGGAGCTCGTGATATACCTATGTCTTATATGGTACCTATATTACCATTTTGGTCTTCTCAGCATGAGTCAGGAGATTTAGATAATTTAATGTTGGGAGTTGATTTTGATATTTTATTTGGTAAAAAGCAGAATGTGAAAAATAGATTTTATGGTGCATTGCTTATTGATGAGTGGGCACCCTATAGTACTTTTGATAAGAATAATAGGAATTGGTTTGCTTATCAAATTGGATATTCTAGGAATGGTAAAATATTAGGTAAAGATTTGTTGTATAAAATGGAATATACAAGAATAGATCCAAGGGTATATAATCATAGGTTCATTATCAATGAGCCCAAGCATCATGGATATAATCTAGGGTTTTGGTCTGGGAACCATTCCGATGACTTTTTAATGAATTTAGTTGTTTTATTAAATGATAATAGATATATGAAATTCTCATATGAATCAACACGATTTTCTGATACTTCTTTCGAACAAAAATTACTTGATTTAGAAAATCAATATAATGATGATTATGATTGTTCTGATGGAGATTGTTATGTGCCTTTAGACTTTTTAGAACATGGTTATAAATATAGAGGAAAAGTTTCATTAACTCTTTCAACAATGCTGCAATATGGATTGTTTTTTGATTTAGAGTTATCTTCATTTAATACAAAAGACTTATATTCTAAGGATAAATTCAATGATATAACACTTAAAATAAGGTATAATATTTCTAAATAAAATTATGTTGTCATTAAAATATATAAGAGAAAATACTGATTTAGTTAAAAAAGCAATAGACGCTAAAAATATAGAATTTGATTTAGATAAATTACTATCTGATGATGAAAAAAGAAGAGAAGTAATACAGAAAGTAGAAAGTTTAAAATCTGAAAGAAATGTTATTAATAAAAAAATAGCTTCAAAGGAGGATGTTGAAAAAAATATTGATTTAATGAGAAGTATTTCTAAAGAAATTAAATCATTGGATGGAGAGCTTAATGAATTAATGAAAATTATTAATAATGACTTGTTGTATATACCTAATACTATACATGAAACAGTTCCTATTGGTAAAGATGAGAGTTATAATAAGGTTATAAGAGAGTGGGGCACTAAACCAAAATTTGATTTTGATATTAAAGGACACTTAGAGATATGTGAAATGCATAAATTAGTTGATTTTAAGAGTGCATCTAAAATTTCAGGCAGTGCATTTCCTTTATATACTGATATAGGCGCAAAATATGAGAGAAGTTTGATTAATTTTATGTTAGATGTTCATATCAATGAACATAGTTATAAAGAAGTTATCCCTCCTTTTATAGTATCATCTTCATCTCCATATACAACAGGCAATTTACCTAAGTTTAAAGAAGATATGTATTATATAGAAATTGATGATATGTATTGTATTCCAACAGCAGAGGTCCCAGTAACAAATATACATGCTAATGAAGTTTTAAATGAAGCAGAATTACCTAAAAAATATGTTGCTTATAGTGCTTGTTTTAGAAGAGAAGCTGGAAGTTATGGTAAGGACACTAAAGGTTTATTACGATTGCATCAATTTAATAAGGTTGAGCTTGTGCAGTTTGTAAAGCCTGAAGATTCTTACTCTACATTGGAATTATTATTATCTGATGCTGAACGTATTTTACAAAAATTAAATTTACATTATAGAGTTGTATGTTTGGCAAGTGGAGATTTATCTTTTTCAGCTGCCAAATGTTATGATATAGAAGTTTGGTCTCCTTTTGAGCAAAAATATTTAGAAGTATCTAGTTGCAGTAATTTTGAGTCTTTTCAGGCAAGAAGAGGGAATATTAAATATAGGAGAAATGCAGATAATAAATTAGATTTTATTAATACATTAAATGGATCAGGTTTGGCAACCCCTCGCCTTTTAGTTTGTCTATTAGAAACATATCAGAATAATGATGGAAGTGTTACAATACCTGATATTTTAAGTTCATATTTAAATATTAGTAAGATTCAATCTAAATGATTCGTTATATACTATTAATATTTAATATCTTAATATTCACATCTTTTTTTTCAATCTTAATAATTATTGTTGGTTTATTTGATAAAACAAAAAAACAAACAGGCTATTTAGCTCATTTATGGGCTAAGTTAATTTTAAAGTTTAGCAATATTTCATATTCAATTAAAGGCTTAGATAAGGTTTTAAATGATAAGCAATATGTAATAATAAGCAATCATCAATCAGCAATTGATATATTGGTAACATTTGCATCTATTCCTAATCCGATAGCTTTTTTTACTAAAAAGGAGCTATTTTTAATTCCTATTTTTGGTTGGGCTATGAAAGCTGCTGGTATGATCTCTGTTAATAGAAATAATAAAAATAAATCAAAAAGTTCAGTGGATGAGGCCTTGCTTAAAATAAATAATACTAAATTATCAATTTTAAATTATCCAGAGGGAACAAGAACACAGTTTGATGCGTTAAAAGAATTTAAGAAGGGTGGTTTTATTTTAGCTATTAAATCAAATTATCCAATTCTTCCATTAACAATACTTTATAAAAAAGATATGATTAATAATGAAATTAGATTAGTTGTTGATAATAGTATAGATACATTAAATTATAAGATGTCAGATAGAGATATTTTAATAGATAAAGTTAGAAGTACTATCCAATCAAACCTTAATTAAATGAAAAATACAATTTATATTTTTATATTACTTTTATCATTCTTGTTTACTCAGGAAGATAGTTCATCAATAAAAAATATAGATGCAAAGAGTCTAGCAGATAGTACAAATAATTTTTATGTAGAAAATGATTTGTTTGAAACTTTATTATCAGAAGCAAAAGTTTTTTATGCTGAAGCTATTATATCAGATTTAATTACTGATACTCTAAATGCAATGTATGGATTTGATAATGTATTTAAAGCATTAGCTCAATTGGAAGAGATAAGTGAAAATGATGAACTTGATAAATTAAAATATCAGCAAATGTTAACGGCTGTTATAGAGTATTATGATAATAAAGTTGTAAGTATAGATCATTCTAAAACAGGCTTTTCTACAGCTGTTTTTAATGAAAAATTAGATAACTATATATATAGTCAGAATCTTGAAGATTTAGTGAATGTTGAAGAAACTATAGAGTTTATAGAAGGTCATGTCCCAATAACTTATAATAAAAAGGTTCAAAGTGTTATTTCGTATTATACCAAGCAAGGAAAAACATATATTCAGCAATGGCTTAATAGAGAGCAGAAGTTTAAAGAAATTATGCTTCCTATATTAAAAGAAGAGGGAGTCCCATTAGAATTATTTTATATTCCTATGATAGAGAGTGGCCTCAGGACTGATGCGAAATCTTTTGCTTCAGCTGTAGGTCCATGGCAGTTTATAGAAAGTACAGGAAAAGCATATGGATTAAAAAAGACTCTTTATATTGATGAAAGAAGAGATTTTGTTAAGTCTACAAGGGCTGCTGCTAAATATTTAAAGCATTTATATAATGAATTTGGAGATTGGTATTTAGCCTTTGCTGCATATAATGGTGGTGAGACAAGAATACATAGGCATCTTGATTGCAAAGGCTGTGGCTATCCATCTGGTAAATTAACATTTTGGGATTTAGATAAATTACCTAAAGAAACTCAAAATTATATACCTAGTCTTATGGCAATTATTTTTATATCTAAAAATCCAGAAAAATATGGGTTTCAGGTTAATCCTCTGCCATCATTAAAATGGGAAATCAAAAAAATAGATAAATCGGTTAAAGTAGATGATATTGCAAAGTGTGCAAAAATTGATAAAAAAATATTATTAGAATATAATCCTGAAATATTAAGAGAGTATGTACTCGTAGAAAAAAATAAAACCTATGATTTTAGAATGCCTATTAATTATAGTTCAGATTTTGATTCTTTATTTGCGTTAATAGAAGAAACTAGTTCTGAACAGGTTGTTTTTAAAAAACATAAAATTAGAAAGGGAGAAAGTCTATGGAGTATAGCTATTAAATATGGTAGTACAATAACAGCTATTTGTGAAGTTAATAAATTGAATAGAAATAAGCCAATTAGAATAGGTAAGACTATAAAAGTACCTGTAGGCTCATATAAATCTCCTCCAAAGAAAGTTTATTATACTGTTAAAAGAGGAGATACCTTAAGTGAAATCGCAGTTAAATACAGAACTTCTGTATCTAAGATTAAAAGGTGGAATGGTTTAAGAAGTAATTTGATTTATCCAGGTAAGAAATTAGTTATACATAGATAATTTAATAGTTTGCTTTTAAAATCATAAAATATTAATTAATATTTAGCCCATAATAGTAGAGTAATTGATATGACTAAATTAGATATAATAAAAGAATCATCAGAGATGACAGGTTTAACTAAAGTTGAAACTGAACTTGTTTTAGATTCAGTGATTAATTCAATTAAATCTTCATTAGCTAATGGAAATAGAGTAGATATTAGAGGATTTGGAAGTTTTTTTGTAAAAGTAAGAAAAGCTAGAGAAGCTAGGAATCCTTCTACAAATGAGAGAATTTTTTTAGATGAGAAATATATACCAACTTTTAAAGTGTCTAAATTGCTTAAAAAGTTTGTAGATGAAGAAATGAAAGATAAATAGGAGCATATTTTATGCCTTGTGGTAAAAAAAGAAAAAAGAAAAAAATGAATACTCATAAACATAAAAAACGTTTAAGAGCAAATAGACATAAGAAAAAATAATTTTCAGTAAAATTAATATTAAGTAGGCCATTTAAAACTTTTTTATTTTATAGTAAGTTTTAGGTGGCCTTTTATATTTTATGAATACAAATTCAATATATAGTGTTAGCCAAATAACAAACCAATTAAATTATTCTTTAGAGAAAAAATTTAGTCAAATATTTATTAAAGGAGAAGTATCTTCATTTCGATTATATGATTCTGGCCATGCTTATTTTACGTTAAAGGATAAATCATGTATTTTAAATTGTGTATATTTTAATTATTCTGATAAAGCATCATATTTAGGGATTAAAGAGAATTTAGAGATAGTAGCTTTTGGTAATATTAGCATATATAAAACAAGAGGATCTATACAATTAATTGTTTCAAATATTCATGTAGGAAAAGAGGGTGAATTATGGCAATCTTATTTAAGGTTAAAGGATAAATTAAGTAAAGAAGGTTTGTTTAATCAGTGTTATAAAAAAGAATTACCGCGTATCCCTAATACTATTAGTATTATATCATCAAAAGATGGATCTGTTATTAAGGACATACTAAATATCTTGTATAGAAGAGCTCCTTATATTGAGATTGATATTGAACATTCATTAGTTCAGGGGATAACTGCAACAAAGAATATTATTAAATCAATTAAAAAAATTAATAGTGAAGGAAAAAAAGATTTAATTATAATTGCAAGAGGAGGTGGTAGCTTAGAAGATTTTATGCCATTTAATGAAGAGTCTTTAATTAGAGAGATATTTGAATCTAAAATTCCAATTATTACTGCTATTGGACATGAATCAGATTTTACTTTATCAGATTTGGTATCAGATAAGAGGGCTTCTACTCCTTCAGAAGCAGCTGAAATATGTGCCCCTGATATTAAGTACTTACATAGAGAAATAAAATTATTCCAAAATAAGTTTATTTCTGCATTAGGAAATTATTTAGAAAATAAAAATAATATTATTAGTACTTCTTATTTAAGAATATTGTCAAAAAATCCTAAATTAAATATAGAATATTATAATGAAAATCTTGTTTTCAATTATAAAAATTTAAAAAATATTTTTTTTGATAAAATTTCAAATTATAAATCAAATCTGACAAAATATAGTGATACAATTCAACGTTATGATATAAAAAATATAAAAAGCAGAGGTTTTTCTTTAGTAAAAAAAGAAGGTTTAGTATTAAGAAATATTAAGAAAATGAAAGTAGGTGATGAAATTAAAATTGAATTAAGAGATGGAGAGGTTAGCGCAACAATAAATAGAATATATGACTTCAAAAATAAAAATTGATAAAAATATTAATATAGAAGATGCCTTTAATCAGTTATCTGATATTGTAAATGAAATAGAGCAAGATAATCTTACTCTTGATAAAACAATGGAATTATTTGAAAAAGGTATGCTTTTAACAAAAATTTGTCAAAAAAAAATAAAAAAAGCAGAAGAAAAAGTAAAGCTTTTGTTGGATGATAATAAAATTATTTAATTATGAATATTTTTTGTACAGGAAATTCTGGTAAGAAAAATTTTTATAATTCATTGTCTTCTATCATAGAAATAGCTAATAAATATAATCATTCAATTTACCTAGATAACGATTTTGATAGTAGGGATATCAATGTAGAAACTTGTTCATTTGCTGATTTAAAAAATGAAAAAAAAACATGCGATTTAGTTATCTCAATTGGAGGTGACGGCTCTTTGTTAAGAGCAATTAGATGTATGGGTGATTTCCAAATTCCTATATTGGGTGTTCATATAGGCAATTTAGGTTTTTTGAATCAAATAAATAATGATGATTTATATCAATCATTAAATAATTTATTTGCAAATGATAATTTTACTATTAATCATTATGACTTATTAAACGCTAGAGTAGAAAGCCAAGATAAAGTTACAGATTTTGAATTGAGCGCTCTTAATGATATAGTTGTTAATCATGGTAATCTTTTAAGACTGATAAAGTTGAGAGTAGATTTAGATGATTGTTACTTAGCAGAATATTCATGTGATGGTATTATTGTATCAACCTCTTTAGGGTCTACAGCCTATTCTCTATCGGCAGGTGGCCCTATAGTGTCTCCTGATATTGATTCCATGGTTTTAACACCCGTTTCTCCACATAGTTTATCAGCAAGACCTATAGTGCTTAAGGGTAGTAGCAAAATAGAATTATCTTTTATAGAGCAATATTCAAAGATTAGCATTGCTGCAGATGGTCAAGAACAGTTAACAATAAATAGTGAAATGAAGGTCGTCATTGAAAAATCAAATATTAGAGCTAAATTTATTCAGATTCCATCAATGGAAGACTATTATTCTAAGTTAAAAAATAAATTAAATTGGGTTGGTAAAAATTAAAAAATATATATTAATAATATTATGTCTATTATTGATTTCTTGTAATAGTTATTATGATAATTCATTGAATTCACTTTTAAAAGCATTTGATAGTTGGTATTTAATTCAAAATCCTGAAATATCTAATAGTTTGAATCCAAAGGATCATTATGTTAAAAATAATAATATGCAATTAGGCTATTTGAATGAGTATGCTTTAGATCTTAAACGTTTTAGATTAGAGTTAATGCAGATTGATAAAGATAGAATATCAGAAAGGAATTTTTATTTATATAGTTTAATCGAAGATAAAATTAATACATTATTATTTAATCATAATAATTTTAAATATTATGGGAATAATCCTTCTTATTATTATAATAAAATAAATAATCATTTGCTCCAATTATTAATTGATAAGTCTATTACCGATAGTTATAGAAATGATTTACTTTTAGAAAGTCTAGATTTGTTTCCTGTATTTCTTAAACAAATAAGTAAAAATACCACATCCTCTAATGATTTTTTTATAGATAGAAGTAATTATGAAATAAGGAAGACAATCGAAATTATGGACAATATACCTATTTATATAGAATCAAATAGTAGCACTTTGGAAATAATAGAATCTAAGATTGATAAAAATAAGAAGTATTTTAAAGAAACTTTGGAATGGTTAAATAATGATTTAAATAATGATTTTAAAGTAGATAAAGAACATAAGATAGAAATTTATGATAATAGAAAATTATTAATTGAGAGTAAGTATCAGCATAAAGATATATTGCATTCATTAGATTTAACTATTACTAATTTACAAAACAATATTTTTGATTTATCTCTACCTATATATTTACAAAATAATGATATTCCTATTTGGGCTAATAGAGATGATACTCTAAATGTTATCAATTATGTGCTCAAAAATAAATTTAATAATAAGAAAATAGAATTAGATAACGCTTCAAAGCTTATTAAATTCAATAGTTGTTATGACTCATTGTTATCTTTTATTAATAAAAAAGATATATTTGCTAATAAAAAAATAGATAAAATTATTTTTCCTCATTATGATATGTTTTTTAAAGAAGACGATAAGATGTTTTTATCTAATAACTCATATAGTATAAAAAATATTGATGTATTATTTAATAATTCATATGAGTATATAGATGATAATGAAATATATCTATTTATTATAAAAAATGTGTTAACTAAGCATATCTTCAATGAATATAATATAAATAATCATATTATGATAGATAATGACATTAATCATTATGTATGGGGAAATTTATTAGTAGAAATTATTATTGATAGTAATCCTAGTTTTTTGAACCCTGATTTTGAAATTTATTATAATATGTTATTGCTTGAAGATTTTGTTAAATTATTAGCTCAGTATAATTATACTAATGGTAATGTTAGTAAAGATGCAATTATCAATTTATTTTTTGAAAAAACATTTATGACTTCTTTTGAAGATAAAAATAGAGATAGCGTTTGGCAGGATATTCTTTATAATGATTTTTTAAATCTAGAACATTATGCTGCTTATATTTATGCAGTTAATCTCTATCATACATACTCTATTATCGATAATAAACTATCTGCAAAAAAAATTATTAAAAAATTTTTTGAAAATGGATTTATTCCAGTTTATAACTACAAGGCAATACTGAATTAATTATATGGCTAATAATAATAAATATGATGAAAGCTCAATAAAGTCCTTAGATTGGAAAGAGCATATAAGAAAAAGACCTGGTATGTACATAGGTAAAACTGGCAATGGCTCTTCTCAGGATGATGGAATTTATATACTAATTAAAGAAATTTTAGATAACAGTATAGATGAACATATTATGGGTTATGGAAGTAGGATTGAAATTAGAAGAAATGATAATAGCATTATTATCAGAGATTATGGTAGGGGAATCCCATTGGGTAAGGTTGAAGATTGTGTCTCTAAAATTAATACAGGTGGAAAATATGACTCTGACGCCTTTAAAAAATCTGTTGGACTTAATGGAGTTGGTATAAAAGCTGTTAATGCTTTATCTGAGAACTTTAAGATTAAGTCTATTAGAGATAAAGAATCAATTATTTTAGAGTATTCTAGAGGAGTTAAAATTAATGAATCAGATATTGTTGCTGATGATGATAGTAATGGAACTTACGTAGAATTTATAGCTGACTCTGATATTTTTAAAAAATATAAATATATAGATAATTATATTGAAAATCAGGTTATGTATTATGCCTATTTGAATTCTGGTTTATCTATTTTTTATAATGGTAAAAAATATCATTCTAAGAATGGACTAAAAGATTTATTGATTAGTAAGACAAAAAATTATCATATAGTATATCCAATAATCCATCTTGTAGATGAAGATATAGAAATAGCTATGACTCATAGTGGAAATTATGGAGAGGAACATTATTCATTTGTAAATGGCCAATATACTGCCCATGGTGGAACTCATTTAACTGCATTTAAAGAGTCTCTAGTTAGGACTATTAGGGACTTTTATAAAAAGGATTTTGATGTTTCAGATATACGTGCTTCAATAGTTACAGCATTAAGTATACGTTTACAAAATCCTATATTTGAATCTCAAACTAAAAATAAATTAGGCTCTACTGATATGGGACCGAATGGTCCTACCATTAAAGTTTTTATTAATAGCTTCATTAAAAAGAAATTTGACAATTTTTTACATCGTAATCCTGATATCGCTAATTTGATTTTAAATAAAATTCTTCAATCAGAGAAGGAACGAAAAGATATTGCAGGTATTAAAAAATTAGCTAAACAGAAAACTAAGAAAGCTAATTTACACAATAAAAAACTTAGAGATTGTAAATATCATTATAATGATCCTAAAGTTGAGCATGAACTGAAATCTAATACAATGTTATTTATTACTGAGGGTGATTCAGCAAGTGGTTCAATTACTAAAACTAGGGATGTTAAAACACAAGCAGTTTTTAGCTTAAGAGGAAAACCTTTAAATTCTTTTGGTATGACAAAGAAAATAGTCTATCAAAATGAAGAGTTCAATTTATTGCAACATGCTCTTAATATAGAAGATGGTATTGATGGATTAAGATATAATAAGATTATTATTGCTACGGATGCAGATGTAGATGGAATGCATATAAGATTATTGATTTTGACATTTTTCTTACAATTTTATCCTGAATTAGTGCGTAATGGACATGTATATATATTAGATACTCCTCTTTTTAGGATTAGAAATAAAAAAATCACAATATATGCATATAATGATCAAGAAAAAGAGCAGGCGATTGATAAGATTAAAGGTAATCCTGAAATAACTAGATTTAAAGGATTAGGTGAAATATCTCCTGATGAATTTAAAGATTTTATTAGTGATAGTATTAGACTTGAACCTGTAGTATTTAAGGGAGATGAATCTGTAGAAAATATTTTGACATATTATATGGGGAAGAATACGCAGAATCGTCAGAATTTTATTATTGATAATTTAAATTATGAAGCAATTTAATATGGATAAAGATAATAGAAATATTTCTTCAATGTATAAAGATTGGTTTTTGGACTATGCATCTTATGTTATACTTGAAAGAGCTATCCCAGATATTAATGATGGATTAAAACCAGTTCAAAAGAGAATATTGCATTCTATGAGCAAGATGCATGATGGTAGATATAATAAAGTTGCAAATATTATTGGGCATACGATGCAATATCATCCTCATGGTGATCAAGCTATTGGTGATGCTTTAGTTGGTCTTGGACAAAAAGATTTACTTATTGATACACAAGGAAATTGGGGCGATATAAGAACTGGAGATAGAGCTGCTGCACCAAGGTATATTGAAGCTCGTTTATCAGAATTTGCATTAGAGGTATTATTTAATAAAAATATTACAAAATGGAAGTCCTCTTATGATGGCAGAAACAAAGAACCTATAGCTTTACCCGTTAGATTTCCTCTCGTATTAAATCAAGGAGTTGAAGGAATAGCTGTTGGATTAGCTACTAAAATATTACCACATAATTTTAATGAATTAATTAAAGCTTCAATATCTATTTTAAAAGATAAAAGCTTTAGGATACTCCCAGATTTTCAAAGTGGAGGAATGATTGATGTAAGTCAGTATAATCAGGGTAAGAAAGGAGGAAGGGTAAGAGTGAGAGCCCACATTGATATTTTAGATAAAGTGACAATAAGAATATCAAGTGTTCCATATGGAGTAACAACAACTTCTTTAATAGATTCTATTATTAAGGCAAATGATAGTGGCAAAATTAAAATTAAAAATATAGAGGACAATACTGCTGAAAATATTGATATTATTATTAGGCTTACAAAAGGTACATCTCCTAATGTTGTAGTTGATGCTTTATATGCTTTTACTCACTGTGAAATATCTATATCTCCCAATTGTTGTATTATTGTTGATAATAAGCCTGAATTTTTATCTGTTAATGATTTATTAAGAATTTCAACTTCTAAAACTATAGCTTTATTGAAAGAAGATTTGGAGTATAGTTTAAAATCTTTAGAAAATCAATGGCATAAATTAACATTAGAAAAAATATTTATAGAAAATAAAATATATAGGAATATAGAGGATTGCGAAACTTGGGATTCAATTATTGCAGTTATTAGAAAATCATTAAAACCTTATTTGCAACTTTTGAAAAAGAATGTAGATGATGATGATATTAGTTTATTAACAGAAATTAAAATAAAGCGTATTACTAAATATGATTCTGATAGACAAAAAATAAAATTAGTTAATATAGAATCTGAGATTGAAGAAGTTAATAATGATATAAAATATATTAAAGAATACGCCATTAGATATTTTGAGCATTTGATTAAAAAGTTTGGTTCAGGTAGAGATAGAAAAACTCAAATAGAATCTTTTGATTCTATCTCTGTTAGAAGGGTTGCTATAGCCGATCAGAAATTATATCTTAATAAAAAGGATGGTTTTATAGGAACATCTCCTAAAGAGGGTGAATTTGTTTGTAAATGTTCTAAGCTTGATAATATTATTGTAATCTTGTCTGATGGTACATTGGTTGTAACTAAAATTGCTGATAAAAAATATATTGGGAAAGATATAATATATGCAAATGTATGGAAAAAAAATGATAAACATATGATTTATAATATTGCATATATCGATAATGATTTAAAAGTAACATATGTGAAAAGGTTTCCCGTTACATCTATTATTCTTGATAAGGTTTACAATGTAGCAGGAAAAAATAAAAATAGTAGAATTATATATTTAACAGCAAATCCAAATAGCGAATCTGAAATAGTCCAAGTCTATTTGCATTATACTAGTAAAACTAGAAATAAAGCATTTGACTATGATTATTCTAATTTATCTATAAAAGGAAGAGACGCTAAAGGCAATATTTTATCTAAACATAAAGTTAGAAAAATTACTCATAAAGAATCAGGTGAATCAACTTTAGGTGGTAGAAAAATATGGATTGACAAAAATATTGGTAAATTGAATATAGATAAAAGAGGAGACTATTTAGGTAGTTTTGATACGAATGATAGAATTATAGTTATATATTCAGATGGTAATTATGAAATGACAGATTTTGATTTATTAAACAGGTATAAAATGGCTGAAATAGTGCTTATTGAAAAGTTTGATAAAAATCAAGTTTATACCTTGCTTTATTATAATGGAAAAAATAAACAATATTTTATAAAGAGGTTTAATATAGAAACAAATGTTTTAGATAAAAAATATTTGTTAATCTCTGATACTAGAGGATCAAAATTAATAAATATCTCTTCATCTCCAGAAATTAATATATCTTATAATTATAGAATGAAAAATGGAGATAAAAAAAATAAAATAGTCTTTAATCAAGACGTTGTATCTGTAAAAGGTTGGAAATCAATAGGTAATAGACTCGATAATAAATCTAGAATGAGTGGTTTTGATTTTAAAATTATTAATCAAAGTATTGATGAAGATAAAAAAGATGATAAAATTATAGAAGATAATAATAAGTCAGATAATTTAACCTTATTTTAAAATGAAAAAGATAAAGCTTACTACTGTAAAAATTAAAAATAGTTGTTATTTGAAGATTCCAGATGTTGTTGCTGATGCTTATCATCTTAAAAATAATGATGATTTAGAGGTTACTTTACACAGTAAGCGTAGTCAGGATCAAGTAGAGCTTTGGGACTTGCATCCTGAAGATTTAGATTATATAGAATTTAGAATTTCAGAGGAAGTACATACTATTAATATGTATAATAGAATTTATATTCCAGAGAAGTACAGGTTTTTCTTTCCCCTAAATGGTAAAGATTTTATATTGCTGACTGGATATGGAGATATTAAAACGCATTTAAGTGCTAATGGGTACATATCAAAGGGTCTTAGATATTGGTTTTCTCTATATGGACCTTTGATGCCCAATGATATTATACGAATTAAGTTAATTAATGAAAATACTGCTGAATATGAATTATTATATAAAAAACATAATAAAAAATAAATGAAGAAAATCATTATAGAACCATTTAAAATCAAGTCAGTTGAGCCTATATCTATTAATTCAAGAATAGAAAGGCAGAAAATTATTAAAGATGCTCATTATAACTTATTTTTAATTAATTCTAAAGATGTTATTATAGATTTATTGACAGATTCTGGTACAGGTGCTATGAGTTCAGAGCAATGGGCAGGAATAATGAGAGGCGATGAATCATATGCTGGTAGTAATAGCTTTGAGAGATTTAATGAAACTGTTAAAAATATTTTTGGCTTTCAATATGTTATTCCTACTCACCAAGGTAGAGCTGCAGAAAAAATATTATTTGAGGTAGTTTGTAAAGAAGGTGATATTATACCTAGTAATGCGCATTTTGATACAACAAGAGCAAATATAGAATTTCAAAATGCTATAGCAAAAGATTTAATACCAGAAGAGTTTAAAAATACTCAGCTAGATCATCCATTTAAGGGTGATATGGATATTCCTAAATTGCAGAAGCTTATAGATGATCATTTAGATAGAATACCTATTATAATGATCACAGTTACTAATAATACAGGAGGGGGACAGCCTGTTTCTATGAAGAATATTAGAGAAGTCAGTCGTATTGCAAAAAATAATAATATCCCATTATATATTGATGCATGTAGATTTGCAGAAAATGCATATTTTATTCAACAGAGAGAAGATGGTTATATTGATCAATCTATTGAAGATATTGTTGAAGAGATGTTTTCTTATGCAGATGGCTGTACTATGAGCGCTAAAAAAGATGGAATATCAAATATTGGTGGATTCCTTTGTACTAATGATGAAGAACTATCTAATAGGAAAAAGGATTTATTAATATTAACAGAAGGATTTCCAACATATGGTGGATTAGCAGGAAGGGATTTAGATGCTATTGCTATTGGAATAAAGGAAGCAATGGATGTAGATTATTTAAATTATAGAATAACTTCTACTTCATATTTAGGTAGAAAAATTAGTGATTATGGAGTTCCTATTTTGATGCCCCCAGGTGGCCACGCTATTTATTTAGATGCAGGTATATTCCTTTCAGATATTGCTAAAGAGCAATTTCCTGGACAGGCATTAGCTTGTAGTTTGTATATTGAAGGTGGTATAAGAACATCTGAAATAGGTAGTTTAATGTTTGGTGGCAATGCTCCTCATGAATTAGTTAGGTTAGCAATTCCAAGAAGAACATATACTCAAAGTCATATTGATTATGTGGTTGAAGTTATTAAAGAAGTTTACGATAAGAGAAAATCTATAAAAGGTCTTAAGATTATTAAGGAACCTGAATTTTTAAGACATTTTAGTGCAAAATTAACAACTATAGAGTGAGAATATATATGTCTGAATTAAATAAATATCCAGTAATTAATAATCAAATTATCGAAGAACATGGTCTGTCTATTGAGGAATATGATAATATTAAAGATATTTTAGGTAGAGAGCCTAATTATGTAGAACTTGGTATTTACTCCGTTATGTGGAGTGAGCATTGTTCATATAAAAGTTCAATTAAAATGCTTAAAACTCTTCCTAGGTCTGGTGGCAGGTTATTAGTTGATGCAGGTGAGGAAAATGCAGGTATGGTAGATTTAGGTGATGATCTTGCTACAGCTTTTAAAGTTGAGTCACATAATCATCCTTCAGCCGTTGAGCCATATGAAGGTGCTGCAACAGGAGTAGGCGGTATTATGAGGGATGTTTTTACAATGGGAGCAAGACCTATTGCCTCTATGAATTCTTTAAGATTTGGTAGTTTAGATATAGATAGGAATAAATTTTTATTAGATAAAGTCGTTGAAGGTATTGCTGATTATGGTAATTGCTTAGGCATTCCAACAGTGGGAGGTGAGGTTGTGATAGAGGATTGTTATTCGGGTAATCCTTTAGTTAATGCTATGACTGTAGGTATTATGAAAAAAGATGGATTAATTAGTGCTATTGCTTCAGGAGAGGGTAATCCTGTTTATATTGTCGGTTCAAGTACGGGTAGAGATGGAATACATGGTGCTACTTTTGCATCTGTAGAATTAACTGAAGAAACTGAGTCTAAGAGGTCTAATGTCCAAGTAGGTGATCCATTTACAGAAAAATTATTGTTAGAAGCTTCATTGGAATTAGTTAATAAGGATTGGCTTGTAGGTATGCAGGATATGGGGGCAGCAGGAATAACGTGTTCTTGTTCAGAAATGTCTGCTAAAGGAGAGTCTGGTATTAAAATTGACTTAAAGAAAGTCCCACTTCGAGAAAAAGGGATGAATTCTTATGAGATTATGTTATCTGAATCTCAGGAGCGGATGTTAGTTGTAATTAAAAAAGGTAATGGTAATAAGTTGAAAAAGATTTTTAGTAAATGGGAATTGAATTGTAAAAAAATAGGAGAGGTTACCAATACAAATTGCTTAGAAGTTTATAATGGTAAAGAGATGGTCTCTAATATTCCTGTTCAGAGTTTAGTCCTTGGAGGAGGTGCTCCTCAATATGATATGCCTTCAAAACGTTCATCTTATTTAGATGAAGTCAATAATTTTAGTATAAAGACTGTACCATCCACTAAAAAAAGTTTTAATAATGATTTATTGAAATTGTTATCATGTCCTAATATTACTTCCAAGAAATATATCTATCAGCAATATGATTCTACCGTTAGAACTAATACAGTTACAGGGCCAGGATCAGATTCAGCTGTTGTTAGGCTAAAAGATACAAATAAAGCACTGGCTATTAGCACTGATTGCAATGGTAGGCATGTTTATTTAGATCCGTTTAACGGTGCTAAAATGGCGGTTGCAGAATCTGCAAGAAATGTTGTTTGTTCGGGAGCACAACCACTAGCTATTACTAATTGTTTAAATTTTGGCAATCCTCAAGATCCTGAAATATATTGGCAGTTTAAAGAAGCTGTTTTAGGTATGGGTGATATGTGTCGCGAGCTAGATACACCAGTAACAGGTGGTAATGTTAGTTTTTATAATGAGACTCCAGAAACAGCTGTTTACCCTACGCCTGTGATTGGAATGGTAGGATTGATTGAAAATGTTAAACATGTTACTACTATGGAATATAAGAATGAAGGAGATTTTATTGTAGCAATAGGTACATTAAATGGAACTTTAGGTGGCTCAGAATATTTGAAGACTATACATAAAAGGGTTGAAGGCCCTATAGCTAATATTGATATGAGATTAGAACATAAGGTTCAAAATATGTGCTTAGAATCTATAGAAAAGGGTATAATTAATTCAGCTCATGATTTATCAGATGGAGGATTAGCTGTTAATGTTGCTGAATCTGTTATTTGTTCCAACGGTACTTTAGGTGCATCTCTTGATTTGGTTCGTAAATTAGAGGATGTAGAATTGTTGTTTGGTGAATGTCCAAGTGTTATAATAGTTACTTTATCAGAGTCTAGCCTATATGATTTAGTTGTATTAGCTAAGAAACATGATGTGCATACTCAAACTATTGGTAAAGTTACTAATGATAATAAATTAAGAATTAATGATAAAATATTGATAGATAAGAAAAAAATGTCAATGGCTTATTTTGATTCATTAGAGGAGCTTATAGAATCTTAAAAGATAATCTTCAGATAAAATTTAATGGTTCTCCTAATCCTACTTTAGGTGTTGAACTTGAGTTATTTACTCTAGATAAGGATACATTGGCTTTAACAAATGGAGCTCCTAATATTCTTGATCATTTTAGTGATAATAACTTTTTTAAAAGAGAACTTTTACAGTGTATTGTAGAAATCACAACAGATGTTTGTAATAATATTGATGAAATTTATGATGATTTAAGGCCGAAATTAGATATGGCAATAGAATATGCCAATAATAATGGAATTGAGCTTTTATCTATGCCTATACATCCATTTTCAAAGGTTTCAGATCAAAAAGTATCTAATGATAAAAGATATACAGATTTTTTAGACAGGATGCAATGGCCTCTTAGAAGGTTGCTTATTACGGGTATTCACGTTCATGTAGGTGTTGAATCTGGAGAAAAAGCAATTGCTATCATTAATGGAATGAAACGTTATATTCCATATTTAATAGCCTTATCTGCAAATTCTCCATATTTTGAAAGTGAAGAAACTGGATTAGCATCAACTCGTACTAAGATATTTGAAGGACTACCAAATACAGGTATTCCCGAGAGATTGCGTAATTATAGTGAATTCCAGAAATTTATGAGAACATTGATAAGTGCAAATTCTATTGAATCAATAAGAGAGATTTGGTGGGATATTAGACCGCATCCAGGTTATGGTACTGTAGAAATTAGGATTTGCGATAGTATCCCTAATCTTTTGGATATTAAAGATTTAACAGCCCTATGTCAAGCTTTAGTGGTAGGCATGTCTAAACATTATGATAATGGTACACAATTACCGTATTTAGACAATTGGATTTTATATGAGAATAAGTGGAGAGCAACTCGTTATGGAATTGATGCTCAATTGATTATTAATGAAGATGGAGAACAAACTCTAATTAAAGATGAGATTATCAATACCATTAATAATCTTTCTAATGAAATAAATGATTTGAATTTAGGTGAATCAATGGATAGAATTCTACATAAAGTGAAGTCAGGTCATGCATATTATAAAAAGCAAATTGAAATATTTAATAAAAATAACAGTTTAAAAGATGTTATAATCAATGATTTAGAATTGTTAAAAGAATGATTGAAATAGGTAAAAATATTCATTGGTTATTAAGAATTGTTTTAGCGATAACATTTGTGCTACATGGATATCCTAAATTAGGATATAATCTTGGTATGGGTTTTATAGGTTACTTAGTAGGGCCTTTTGAGTTATTTGGAGGTATATTCTTATTAATTGGTCCTTTTGTTAAGAATAATATTACAAGAATAGGTGGTTTAATGATAGCTGTTATTATGCTAGGTGCAATTTTTAAATTTCATTTATATCAAGGTTGGATGATGCATGCAACAAAAGAAAGTATTCCATATACAAGAGGTTTTGAATGGCAGGCTTTAATTCTAGCTGTATCACTACTATTTTTTTTTAAAGGAGATAATGTATAATGTCAGATAATTTAGGACAGGTTATTGCAATAGGTGGCGGTGGTTTTGGAAGAAGTATTTATAATACAAAAATTGATAAATATATTCTTGAACAATGCGATTCTGAAAAACCGAATGTATGCTTTATTCCGACTGCTAGCGCTGAGGATAAAGCCTATACGGTTAATTTTTATGCTGTTTATTCAAAATTGAGTTGTAATCCTAATCATATCAATTTTTTTCAGAGGACTCCAAGGCTTGATTCCATTATAAATAAACAAGATGTGATTTTTGTAGGAGGAGGCAATACTAAAAGTATGCTTGCTGTATGGAAAGAGTGGAAGCTTGATAAGCTGCTCTTAAAGGCTTATAATAGAGGTGCTATTTTATGCGGTGTTAGCGCTGGGGCTATTTGTTGGTTTAAGCAAGGGATAACAGATTCTTGGGCCAGTAATTTAAATGTTATGGATTGCCTTGACTTTATTCCTGAATGTTGTTGTCCTCATTATGATGGGGAGGCAGATAGGCGTCCATCTGTTCATGATATGATTAAAAATGATAAGATATCCTCATGTTTAGCTGTAGAGGATGGAGCGGCTCTTCATTATAAAAATGGGAAATTATTGACTTCTGTTAGTTTTTATAAGAATAAAAAAACTTATCTTGTAAAAAACACTGAATCAGGGATTGTAGAGGAAGAAGTAAAGTCTATTCAGTTATAAAGAATATTAATTAATGTATAAATATCTTTTTATATTATTTTACCTATTTATTTTTTCATGTGATGAATTAACACTTCCAATTTTTGATTGTACAGATAACACTGCCTGTAATTATAATGAAGATGCTACTAATGATGATGGAACTTGTATATATGATTTAGGGTGTGGATGTGGAGAGGCTGGTCCTATTGCAGATGGTTTATGTTGCTCAGAAAATTCTTATTCTAGATATATATTAATGACAACTACAGAAGGTGCTACATATTGTGCAGCTTGTAATGGGCTTATTGAGCAAGACCTTACATCTCTAGATACAACGCCTTTAGATTGTTGTAATGGGATTTATGGTATCAATCCATTTAATGTAGATTGGCAGCCTATTGATTTAGGGGTAAATTCAGAAAATAATGTTGGTTGTAATACAACATCATTGCCTACTTGGAGTGTGTATGATTGCAGTATGCCTCCTGACTGTGAGTAAAATTAAAAATAAATATTATATTTTTTCATGGTTAGAATTTTAACCATTTCATCATGGATTAATCCATTCGTAGCAAGAATTCTAGACCCATCACTAGGTAATTTTGAGTTATCCCAATCTGTTACTTTAGCTCCAGCTTCAATTGCAATTAAGGATCCAGCGCAAATATCCCATGCTTTAAGTTTATATTCGTAGTATCCATCAAAACGTCCCATAGCAACAAAACATAAATCTAAAGAGGCTGCTCCAAGTCTTCTTATACCTCTTGTTCTATCATAAAATTCTTTAAATATTTCAAATGATAAATCATATCTATCGTCATGTAAGTATGGAAAACCTGTAGCTAAAAGAGAATTACTTAAAGTGTTACTTGAAGTACATTTGATAGCTTTTTTATTTAAGTAAGCTCCTTTTTTATGTTCTGCATAAAAGCATTTATCTGCAGCAGGATTATATACAACCGCACATATTGTACCAATATTTTTTTTAACTAAACCTATAGAGACTGCAAATATAGGTAGGTTATGAGTAAAGTTAGTAGTACCATCAAGAGGATCAATAATCCATAAATATTCACTATTATTAGAATTGTTGCCTGATTCTTCTGCTAAGATTGAATGATTTGGAAATCTCTTATTGATTTGTTTGATTATATATTTTTCAGATTCAATATCAGCTTTAGTTACTAAATCAATATTTGTAGATTTTTTTTCTAAAGATGTAATATTACCAAAATATTTCATCTGAATAGAACCTGCTTCTTTAGCAATCTTTATTGCAAATTCTAAAAATTGAGAAGGATTATCCAACTATTTATATGTTTTAAATTGACCTGCTTGATATCTACCCCAGTATTCATCAAGCTTTGTTTTAAGTATAGGTAGTAAGAATAAACAACCAATGATATTTGGAAAACCACATGATAATATCATCATATCTGAAAAACCTATAACATTTCCAAGAGAAGCTATAGACCCAAGAACAACACATCCAAGATACATAGCTTGATAGATTTTAATTGATGATCCTCCAAATAGATATTTCCATCCTTTATCTCCATAGTAATACCATGATATCATAGTGCTAAATGAGAATAAGAAAACAACAATAGATAATATAATTGGGAACCAAGATATAGCGCTACCAAATGCTGCAGAAGTTAATTCGGCACCTTTAATATCATTTTCAAATGATTTATCTGACCTTTTAAAAATAAGTTCTAAATTTTTGGTATTTCCTTCATTGTCAATTCTTTGCACCAATGGATTCTCTGCTATAATGATATCTATTTGAGAGTTATCTTTATCATCAACTCTTATTGTATCTTTAAACACCCATTCATTTAAAGAAAATTCATTGGTTTTAAGAGTTTCATGATTATCATATATGTATAATTTTGCTTTTGTTACATCAAGCTTATTTTCATCTGCAG
>CETH01183267.1_pt1 | contig 27273 bp, 25 predicted proteins | sample 361461 | NCBI WGS metagenome assembly CETH01 (sample SAMEA2622695, study PRJEB7988) | marine metagenome | isolation source: saline water (ENVO:00002010), including
TATAAAATTGAGAGTCAAGAATTGAAAATAAGTTTTTTTTAAGAATAGCTATTAAATAAAGTAAGCAAAATTTACTTGTATTTGCAGTTTTACTAAACATGCTCTCTCCAAAAAAACATCCACCTATATGAACGCCATAAAGTCCTCCTATTAATTTGTTTTGATCATAGCATTCGATGCTATGACACATTTTATTATGATATAAATTTATGTATGAATTTAAAATTATATCATTGATCCATGTCCCGTCATCCTTTCTATTTGATGATTGGCATTGAGATATCACTTCTTCAAAATTATAATTAAATCGAAAAGTATATTTGTTTTGTTTAAACAATTTATATAATTTTCTTGGAACATGAAAATTATTAATAGGAATTAAAAAACGCTTTTTTGGTTGATAAAGATTAACAGTTTCTTCAGTTGACCTTTCTGCCATTGGGAAGAAACCTTTTTTATAAAAATTAATTAAATCTTTAGTAGGAATAATTTTATTCAATTGAAAGTTGACATAAAGTTAATGTCATAATTTCCAGATTGAAACTCATCACTCATTATAATCTTTTGGTGGAGTTGGATATTTGTATTAATGCCCATAATTATATATTCTTCTAAAGCTCTATTCATTCTTGCAATACATTCTTTTCGATTATCTGCATATGTAATAAGTTTTCCAATCATGCTATCATAATGAGCAGGCACAGAGTATCCTTGATAGACAGCTGAGTCTACTCTAACACCCAGGCCGCCAGGTTGATGATATTGAGTGATCTTACCTGGAGATGGAATAAAGCTCTCTGGATGCTCTGCATTTATTCTGCATTCAATAGAGTGTCCTTTTATCCTAATATCTTCTTGCTTAATTGTAAGTTTTTCTCCGGATGCAGCCAATATTTGTTGTTTTACCAAATCAATACCAGTTACCATCTCTGTTACTGGATGCTCTACTTGTAATCGCGTGTTCATTTCCATGAAATAAAAATTATCATTTTCATATAAAAATTCTAGTGTTCCAACTCCCTCATAACCTATAGCAGAAACTGCTTTTTTACATAAGTCACTAATTTCCTTTCTTTTTTTATCAGTTAAGAGTTCACTTGGGCTCTCTTCAATTAGTTTTTGATGCTTTCTTTGAATTGAACAGTCTCGCTCGCCTAAAGTGACTACATTTCCATGCGCATCTGCAAGAATTTGAATTTCAATGTGTTTTGGTGTTGTCAAAAATTTTTCTAAATAAACTTTATCATCATTAAAAGATTTTTTAGCTTCAGCTTTTGCAGAGTTAATTGCGTTTTCAATTTCATCAGATTTAGATACTACCCGCATACCTTTACCACCTCCACCACTTGCCGCTTTCACAATTACTGGAAGACCAAAATTATCTATAAATTGTTCAATCTTTTTGTTGTCAGTAACATCATTAAGCCCAGGCACTGTTGGAACTTTGTTATCATCCATTACTTTTTTAGCATCAATTTTATTTCCCATTATTTTAATATGACTAGAGTGAGGCCCGATAAATTTAATATTATGTTCTTCAATAATTTCAGCAAATCTCTGATTTTCACTTAAAAATCCATATCCTGGATGAATACCATCAGCATTAGTTAGAGTTGCTGCTGTAATTATGGCTGGAATATTAAGATAACTAGATTGAGCTGATGCTGGTCCAACACATATACTTTCATCTGACATTCTTACATGCATTGCACTTTCATCAGCTTCAGAATGAATAGCGACTGTTTTTATCCCAAGTTCTCTACAAGCTCTTAATACTCTTAATGCAATTTCGCCTCGGTTGGCGATTAAAATTTTTTTGATCATTACTCAAAAATAATTAATTGATCTCCGAACTCTACGGGCTGACTGTTTAAAGCTACTATTTTTTTTATAACTCCAGATTTAGGGGCTTTGATTTCATTAAATGTTTTCATTGCTTCTATTAATAAAAGTATATCACCTGCTTTAACATGCTGTCCTATTTTAACGTATGGTGGAGAATTTGGATCAGCTGACAAATAAGCAACTCCTACCATTGGAGATTTAACTATATTTTCTTCATTGATAGTTTCAACCTCAACTTTATCTTCAGAGCTTTTATTGATTGGTTGTGACTTAATTTCTTTAGCATCTTTTGATTTTACTAATTGTTCAGATGAAATTTCAATTTCGTAATCGCCTTTTTTAATCCTGAACTTTGACACATTGTCTATTTTTGCTTCATTAAGAATTACTTTAATATTGTCAATGTCAGTTTTATCAATTTTTGTCATTATTTATCAGTATAAATTAATTTCTTCATTGCTTCAATTGCTAGTAAGTATCCATTCTCACCAAAACCACAAATGACACCATTTACAGCTTCTGAAGTAATACTCTTTCTTCTATAATCTTCCCTTGAATAAATATTTGAAATATGAATCTCTATTTTTGGCTTAGATGATGCTCTAAGAGCGTCCAACAATGCTATAGAAGTGTGGGTATAAGCAGCAGGGTTAATTATAATCCCATCAAAACCATTTTGAACTGAATGAATTTTTTCTAATAATTCTCCCTCATGATTACTTTGAAAAAATTCCATTTCTATGTTGTTTTTAGAGCATTTTTCCGCACAAATCGATTTTATTCTTTCTAATGTTGTATCACCATAAAAATCTTTTTCTCTATTACCTAGCAGGTTGAGATTTGGACCATTTATAATTAAAATTTTTTTCATGTTATTCTTTAAAATGTTTACTTAATGCAAGTTTTTGATTCTGGTAATTAGAATTTATATTTTTCCCATATAACATAGATGGTGATTTATTCAATTTTTCATATTTAATCCTTGCTATTGTTTGACCATCTTCAATGATAAAATCTACTTCATTTGTTTTTACCTCTAAGACTGCGAAAGCACCTTTAGAATAACCAAACCCTGGATCAAAAAAACCAGCATAATGCACTCTAAAATCACCTATACCAGTATCATATGGTATCATCTCACCTGCTAAATTTGGAGGAATACAAATCCGCTCCTTTGATTTTAGAATATAAAATCTATTTTTTTTTATAACTAAAGTTTTGTTTTTTGGTTTGATCGGTAACCAATAATTCTTATATTTATGGCATTTGTTTTCTGAAAAATTGATTATAGGTGAATTTTTTTTTGATCGATATGCACATATTCTATTATCATCTGATAGATCAACAGTTAATTTTAGACCATTTTCAAAAATTGATTTTCTATTAGAAAAACATAGTTTATTTTTTTTATTTTCTGTAATTAATTGTTTATCATCTAGATAAATATTATTATTAAAAACTAAACGCATTTGGTTAAGAGAATCTCCTTCATGAAACTTTATGTTAAATGATTTGCAGGTAATTTCAATGAACATTTCACCTTTGTATTTTAGGGGAATTTTTTCATATTCATCCGATTTATCGAGAATAGTTCTACAAAAAATATCTAAACGTCCAGTACTACTTTTTGGGTTACATTTTCCTTGGATACGAGATTTCAAATTTAATTTTTCATTTAATCTAACAAGGTAAGTATGATTTTTTTTAAAAATTAATCCAGTAGCTAAGTCGTATTTTTTTTTTGAAATATCTTTTAGTTTACTTCTAATTTTTCCTTTGGGACTTAAAAAACTATATTTTAATTCATAACACTCACAACTTAATGTAAGGTCGATACTTGAAGGTTGTATGTTATTATAAGAAAAATTTTTAGAAATTATTTCTTTCTTTTTAAAAAGGTTTTTATAGTCCTTAAATACTAGTGATCCATTCATAAACTTAAATATTCATTTATTATTTTTTTTAAATTATTATCTTCTGTTATTTCTTTTATATTATTCAAGTTTTTATTTTTATTTTTATCATTTAATTTTAAAATTTGAAAAAATATTTCCCATTCCTGGAGATTTAATTCTTTTGCTAAGTAATATAATTTAGAGATTAATATTTGATTATTTGGAAAAATAAGAATTAAGTGTACATAATCAAAAAAAAATAAATTTTGTGGATTAATATTTTTAATATCTAAATTTGTAATAATATTGAATTTTGCATAATTATTTTTAGGCTCATTTTTTAGAACTTTTTTGTAAAACTCTAATGCTTGCTTAGTGTATCCATATGATAGTAAAATATCAGCTTTAGTTTCTAACAAAAAAGAAAAATTATTATACTTAGATATTAAAAAATTAATTTTTTTTAAACTCTCAAATAGTTTTCCTGAGGTAGAAAATTTTATTGCTTCATAATAAATTCTTTGATCTTTATTTAGCTTTTTTAAACTTCCCTTATTTGTGTAAGCCATAAATTTAGCTTGAATAAAATTAAATTCTTCCTGCATTTGTGCGTTGTAATTCACAAAATTGTGTTTTGTTTTATATTCAATTATATCTATTCTTTGAGAAACCAAAGGGTGGGTTGAAAATTTCTTTAATTCATTATCAATTAAATTATATTTAGAATTTTTTTCTAAAATTAAATGAAATTCAATTACTGAATCAAGTGGCAGATTTAGATCGTTGAGAGTATCTATAGAATAAAGATCAGCTTCAATTTCTTGTTCTTGTGAAAAATTAATAAACATATTATTTATTGCTATTTTGTTAACTAAAATTGAATTAATTAAATCTGGTCTTTCCATGAGCATAGATCCTAATACAGCAGCAAGATTACCATAAGATTTAGCCGTATTTAAATTGTTAATTTCTTTTCGTCTTTTTGAAATATGATATTTCTCAATATGCCCAATCTCATGAGCTAATACTGCTAAAAGTGACACATAATCTGTTGAATATACAATTAAACCTGATGATAAATAAATTGTGTTACTTTCATCAACATAAGCATTTGGGTAGTCATCACTTATAATTTTAAAAATTATATCCCTATTGTATTTATTTACTGATTGAATTTTTTTATTCAATTCATTTATAAAACTTTCAGTTTGATAATCATAAATTTGAGAACTATGAAGACTTTCAAAATAAAATAGAAAAAAAAATAAAATATTTAAAAAAAATCTAAGACCACCAACCAGTTTTTTCATCAGTACTTGCTTCATTATTTTTTGATTCAATATTTTCTTCTTTCAAACTTTTATTTTCTTCTAAATCCTTTTTTTTATCTTGATTACTTATCCTGGTATTTTTTTTATTTACTGTTTTTTTATTTACTTTTGTCGTCTTTTTTAAAGATTTTTTAATTATTTTTTTTTCTTTATATTCTTCATTTGTTTTTTCAGGATAATTATTATCTTCCAATTCAATTAAAGGCTCCTGTAATGAAAATTTATTGTCAAAGATAAATTTAATTTTTGAGTTGTTTAAATTCTCTAAACTATAAATTTCTGTATTTTTTTTATTTAAAAGTGTTTCAGCAAGAGAGATATTGCATTTCACATTTATGTTTTTATTTTTGGATATTTTTTCTTTTATAACTTTTATGATTTGACTGCATATTGACTCTGCATTTAAAATTAATCCTGATCCATTACAGTGGTTGCATTTTTCAAATGTTTTATCAATCAAGCTTGATCTTAATCTTTGCCTTGATAATTCTAATAATCCAAACATACTAATTCTTCCCACTTGGATTCTTGCTCTATCCTTGAAAAGTGCAGACTTTATAGTTTTTTCAACTTTGAAATTATTCCTATAGTCATCCATATCAATAAAATCTATGACAACTAAACCTCCTAAATCTCTTAGTCTAAGTTGTCTTGCAACTTCATTTGCCGCTTCTAAATTTGTCTTTAAGGCAGTGTTTTCAATATTTCTTTCTGTAGTATTTTTCCCTGAGTTCACGTCAATAGCTACCAATGCCTCAGTTGTATTAATTACAATAGATCCGCCAGATGGTAATTTTACTGTTAAATTAAATAAATCATTTATTTGCGACTCAATATTGTGAAGAGCAAAAAGAGAACTCTCCTTTTCTTTGTGGAGTGTTATTTTTTTAGTTTGACCTGGTGTAAGAATTTTTGATAATTTTTTTAATTTATCAAAAGCATCTTTTCCTTCAACAACAATTGATTCAACATCCTCAGTAAGCAAATCCCTTATTGTTCTATTTAATATATTTCCTTCTTCATAAATCAATTTAGGTGCTTCAGATTTTATAGTTAATGCTCTAATTTTATTCCATTGCGAAAATAAAATTGACAGATCTTTTGCTATCTCCTTTTTTGACTTACCAATTCCAGCGGTTCTCACTATTACAGACATTTTTTGAGGTATGTTTACTGAAGTTAAAATTTGTTTTAATTTTTTTCTCTCTTCCAAATCTCCAATTTTTCTTGAAATTCCATCATTATTTAAGCTATTTGGCATCAGTACGCAGTATCTTCCTGCAAATGAAAGAAAAGTTGTTAAAGCAGCACCTTTTAATCCTCTTTCTTCTTTATTAACTTGAACTAAAATTACTTGTCTTGGTTTAATAACATCTTGAATTTTATATTTTCTAAAAAAATTAATGTATTCTTTTTTTGGATTGTTTGATTTTACTTTTATTAATTCATCTTCAACTAATTCATTCTTTCCATCTTCATTTATTTTACTATCCTCTTTACCATTATTACTGGAACTATGATTTTCTTTAGAGTCTGCTGTTAAAAGATCTTCATTATTTTCAATTAACTTTTTATATAACTTTTCTACCTCATTTTTATCAGCTGAGGGTATTTTAAAATAATCTGGATGAATTTCAGTTAGAGGCAAAAAACCATTTCTGTTAGCCCCAAAATCTACAAAAGCTGCTTGCAAAGATGGCTCAACTCTAGTAATTTTGGCTAAATAAACATCTCCTTTAACAGAATTCTTTTTATTTGATTCTATTTCAAAATCATCCAATAAATCATTATTTGTGACAGCGATTCTCGTTTGTTCATTAATTGATGCATCAATAAGTATTTTTTTTGACATTTTTTTGTAACTCCGTTGTATTTTATCTGAAAAATCTTCATTTTTTATTGAAATTGTAAAAGTTATTTTTTTTTGTTAATTAGGTCTATTGTCATATTTTGAGCAATTTCACAATCTAGTTTTCATTCAATGTTAAAAATTTTCAAATTTTTTTCTTTTGCAGCTATATTATTCACAATTATTATTACTATTTTCGTTTTCTCAATTCTTTGGAATTATAGTCCTGAGTTACCAAGTTATAGTAAAATTTTAGAATATAAACCAGATTTATCATCAAGATTATACAGTTCTGACGGAATACTGCTAAAATCATTCCACCGAAAAGAAAGGATATATGTTCCAATCAACAGAGTTCCAAAAAATTTGATTAATGCTTTTCTTTCCTCTGAAGATAAAAAATTTTACTCTCATTATGGAATAGATTTATTAGCAATAATTAGAGCAAGTTTAAATAATTTTATTTCAATATTTAAAGAGCAAAGATTAATAGGTGCTTCAACTATCACACAACAAGTTGTAAAAAATTTATTACTTACAAACGAAGTAAGTTTGGATAGAAAAATTAAGGAGATTTTATTAGCAATTAGGATTGAAAATATTTTAACTAAAAATCAAATTTTGGAATTGTATTTAAATGATATTTACTTAGGTTTTAGATCTTACGGTGTCTCAGCTGCGAGTTTAAATTATTTTAATAAATCAATCAATGATTTAGAATTACATGAAATGGCATTTCTTGCATCTCTTCCGAAGGCTCCAAATAACTATAATCCAAAAAAATTTTATAAAAAAGCAATTGAAAGAAGAAATTGGGTATTGGATAGAATGTATGAAAATGGCTTTATAAAACATTCTGATTTAAGCTATAAAAATAAACCTATAATAATTGCAAACAGAGAAACTAAAATTGTTAAAGGTGCAGAATATTATTATGAAGAAATTAGAAAAAAACTTTTTAACAATTTTGGAGAAGAGCAATTATTCTCTGAGGGATTGATAATTAAGACTTCTTTAGATAGCAATCTTCAATTAATTGCAGAAAATTCATTAGTAAATGGTCTCATTAATTATGACAAAAAACAAGGGTGGAGAGGACCTATAGATAATGTAAAAAACTTAAATTTAAGAGATTTTATAAAACAAACAGATAACCTATTTCCAAAAAATTGGAAGTTAGCACAAGTTAAGTTTAAGCAAAACAATCAAATATTTGCATTTGATGAATTTCAAAATGAAATTTTAATTAAATTAAGTTTTGATGAAAATAAATGGTTGTTAAATGAAAAATTTAAAAATGGAGATTTAATTTATGTTGAAAAATTAGATTTAAATTATGTAATTAGGCAAATTCCTCTGGCTAATGGTGCTATAATAGTTATTGATCCTCATTCTGGTGATATCTTAGCAATGTCAGGTGGATTTAGTTTTAATGTTAGTAATTTTAATAGATCTACTCAAGCAAAAAGACAGCCAGGCTCTGCGTTTAAACCTTTTGTTTACATTTCAGCCTTAAAAAAAGGATATACTCCGTCAACTTTGATTTTAGATGCTCCATATGTAATTGATCAAGGGCCTGGATTGCCGAAATGGAAACCCGCTAATTATTCTGAGGAATTTTATGGACTTACTACAATGAGGACAGGAATTGAAAAATCTAGAAATTTAATGACAATAAGATTAGCTGATAAATTGGGAATTGAAGCAATCTTAGAAACAGCTAAAGATTTTGGTATTGATAAACATTTAGAAGAAAACATGTCAATGTCACTTGGTACAGGTCTAGTTACATTAGTTGATTTGACTAATGCTTATGCAATAATAGCAAATGGTGGAAAAAAAATTAAGCCAGTTATAATTAAAAGTATTTATTCAAGAAATGGAAATAAAATACTCGATAATTCAAATAAATTATGTTTAAATTGCTCTGTAAGTAGTATAGAACAAAATACTCTTTTGCCTAGAATAAAAAGTGAATTAAAAAATATTGTTGATCCAAAAATAACTTACCAAATTACTTCTATGATGGAAGGAGTTATTCTTAGAGGTACTGCTAAAAGTTTAAAACCATTAGGCATACCTTTAGCAGGTAAAACAGGTACAACAAACGAAAATAAAGATGCATGGTTTATAGGTTTTTCTCCAGATTTAGTTGTCGGAGTGTTTGTTGGTCATGATATTCCAAAAAATTTAGGTTACAAGCAAACCGGTTCTTCTGTTGCTGTTCCTATATTCTTAAATTTCATTAAAAATTCAAATGCTAATAAGCATAGAGCTCCTTTTAGGATACCTTCTGGTTTAAGTTTTGTTAATATCGATCAAAAAACAGGATTGCCTTCAAATGCTGACAACACAATTTTGGAAGCATTTGTAGAGGGCACTGAGCCTTATTCATTAGATGATATAAATATTTTAGACTCATTAGGCATAATTAATAATTCCATTTCTGGAACAGGTGGTTTATTAAATAATTAATGAATTTTATTGAAAAAACAGAATCTAATCTTGAAATAATTAGAAGTAATTATGATTTACTAAGGAGGGGAGTTTGACTTTTCTGCTCTAAAAGATGAATTAAAATCTTTAAAATTAGAAAGTGAAAATCCTGATATTTGGAAAGACTCTAAGGCCAAAACATTATTTCAAAAAATTAAAAATATAGAAAATAAAATTTTGGATTTCGAAAATATTAAAGATAGTCTTAATTATATCGAAGAATTATTAATGATTGCTAAATCAGAAAATAATAACGAATATTTCGAGCATCTTTTTAATGAAACAAATATTTTATTAAATACCTCCAATAGATCAAGATTAGAAAATTTGATGAGCGAAAGTGTTGACTCTAATAATGTTTTTTTAGAAATTCATGCTGGTGCAGGAGGAACGGAGAGCCAAGATTGGGCTGAGATGCTTTTTAGAATGTATGTTAGGTGGTCAGAAAAACAGAGTGCAAAAATATTACAAATTCAAGAAACAAGAGGGGAGGAAGCTGGAATAAAATCAACTACTGTAAAAATAGAAAAAAATTATGCTTATGGATGGCTTAAAAGAGAAAGTGGAATACATCGTCTTGTAAGAATATCTCCATTTGATAGCAATAAAAGAAGGCACACTAGTTTTGCCAGCGTATGGGTATATCCAGAAATAGACGATAAGATTGAAATTGATATTAATGAGTCTGATTTGAAAATAGATACTTATCGTTCATCTGGAGCAGGTGGCCAACATGTAAACACAACTGATAGCGCAGTAAGAATAAAACACATTCCCACAAACATAGTAGTGCAATGTCAAAATGACAGATCTCAACATAAAAATAAAGCATATGCAATGAACATGTTAAAATCTAGAATTTATGAGTTTGAAATTCAAAAAAGAAAACAAAAAGAAAATATTTTAAACAATCAAAAAAAACAAATAGGATGGGGCAGTCAAATTAGGTCGTATATTCTTCATCCCTATAAACTTGTAAAAGACTTGAGAACAAATTATGAGTCCTCTAATGTAAGTGCTATATTGGATGGTGAAATTGATGTTTTTCTTGAAAAATCACTCTCTTTGTAAAATTATACTTTCACATTGTAGTAAATCTATTTACAACTTCAGAATTTTTAATTCATGTTGCAATCATTTAATTTTTAAAATTCCAAAATTTTTTTTTCCAACACTTATTTTTATTTCAGATATTTTTGAATAAGACTTTATTGAAAAGTCTTCAGAACAAAAAATTTCATCATTAACTTTAATACCTTTTGATTTTATTAACCTTTTTGTTTCACCTCTGCTTTTTGTTAAATTAAGCTTTTCTATAGCATCTAAAATAGAAAAATTAGAGCTTTTCAGTTCTTGTAATTTTATTTCGAATGTTGGAATTCTACTATCAAGAGTTCCTTTATTAAATACATTATTTGCAATTTCTTTAGCTTCATTAGCAGATTCAAAACCTCTGGTTATTTTTGTTACTTCAAAGGCTAAAATTTTTTTTGCTTCATTAATTTCTTGTCCTTTTAGTTTAGATAGTTTTCTTATTTCTTTAAGATCTAGCTTGGTAAATAATTTTAAAAATTTTTCTACATTTTGATCATCTACATTTCTCCAAAATTGATAAAAGTCAAAATTGCTAAGTTTGTTTTCATCTAACCAAATAGCACCTTCTTTAGTTTTTCCCATTTTAGAACCATCAGAATTTGTAATTAAAGGTGAAGTTAGTGCGTATGCTTTTTTATTGAGCATTTTTCTTATCAATTCAATTCCATTAATTATGTTTCCCCATTGATCAGACCCACCTAATTGAAGAGAGCAATTATAATTATTATTTAGATAATAAAAATCATATGATTGAAGTAGCATATAATTAAACTCCAAAAAAGTTAGTGGCTGCTCTCTATCTAATCTATTCTTAACTGACTCATAAGTTAGCATTTTGTTAATAGTCAATTTAGATCCAACATCTCTAATAAAGCTAATATAATTTAAATCTGCAAGCCAATCATAATTATTAACTATTAATCCATTTTTATTTAAATCAATAAATTTATTGAATATTTTTTTTATTTTTTCAATGTTTCCAGAAATTTGTTTAAGATTCATAATTTTTCGTGTGCTATCTTTACCAGAAGGATCACCAACTAAAGTTGTTCCCCCACCAACTAGAGCTATAGTTTTATGATCATATTCATTTAACCAATGAAGAAGCATTAATTGAACAAGACTTCCAATATGTAGACTATCACTTGTAATATCAAAGCCTATGTATGCAGTAATTTTTTCTTTGTTCATTAATTTATCCAAGTTTTCAATATCACTTGATTGATAAACAAAACCTCGAGAATATATTTCTCTTATGAATTCAGATTTAAATTTCATATTGATTAGGATTTTAGACTATCCTTTATGTAGCTATCAACAACATTGCTTAAAAGGTCTGAATAATTTTCATAAAAATGATCTGATCCTTTTATAGATTTAAATTTTATATCAACTTTCTTTTGTTTTTGTAACTTTTCTGCTAAAATTTTAGAAGAGTCAAACGAAGCGATGTTATCTTTATCCCCATGAACGATTAGTCCAGATGATGGACATGGCGCAAGGAAACTGAAATCTCTTAAATTTGCTGGAGGAGATACGCAAACAAATCCATTTATTTCTGGTCTTCGCATTAATAGCTGCATTGCTACCCAAGCTCCAAAAGAAAATCCTGCTACCCAACAAATTTTTGAATTTGTATTATATTGTTGTACCCAATCAAGAACACTTGCAGCATCACTTAATTCTCCTTCCCCATTATCATAAATTCCATCACTTTTTCCAACACCTCTAAAATTAAATCTAATTGTAGAAAAACCATTGTTAACAAAGAGATTATACAACTTAAAAACTATTTTAGTATTCATAGTTCCGCCACGTGATGGATCAGGATGCAATATTACCGCTATAGGCGAGTTGTCACTACTATTATGATTGTATTTTGCCTCGATTTTTCCTTCTGGACCTGGAATTAATAAATCTACCATTATTTAAAAGCTATTATTGAAGTAATAAGAGTTTGTAAATATATAGATAAAAAAAATGAATTCTCTTGGATTTGATAAAAAAGAAAAGGATACCAAAATAATAGTTGCTATGTCTGGAGGTGTAGACAGCTCTGTTGCAGCAGTAAAGCTTAAAAAAGAAGGATATAATGTAATTGGGGTTACCTTACGCTTATATAATCAGCCAAACTCTGCAAAATCAAAATCATGTTGTGCAGGTATAGATATCGAAGATGCTAGTAAAGTTGCAAGACAGTATGATTTTCCTCATCATGTATTTGATTATCAAGATAAATTTTATAATGGTGTAATTAACAATTTTATTGAATCTTATTCAAATGGTGAAACTCCTGTTCCTTGTATACAGTGCAATCAAACAGTTAAATTTTCAGATTTATTGGAGGAGTCAAAAAATTTAAATGCTGATGCCCTTGTCACAGGTCATTATGCAATAAGAAAGGGAGACCTGAAGAACTCAAAACTTTATAAGGCAAAGGATAAAAAAAAGGATCAGAGTTATTTTTTATTTGCTACTTTGCAAGACCAATTAGATTATGTCCGTTTTCCTCTTGGTAATTATCTTAAATCAGAGATAAGGCAAATGGCAGATGATTATAATTTAGTGGTTAGTGATAAGCCTGATAGTCAAGATATATGTTTTGTAACATCTGACTCTTATCGAGATTTAATTAATAAAATTAACCCTGAAATAAACAAACAAGGCATTATATTCGATGTTCATGGCAACCAAATTGGAGTTCATAAAGGAATAGCCAATTATACTATTGGCCAAAGAAAGGGAATTGGAGTTGGAGGACAAGAAAAACCACTTTATGTTAAGGAGGTAAATAAAAAACAAAATTATATTGTATTAGCACCATATGAAAATTTGCAAAAAAATAAAATATTTTTTAAAAATATAAATTTATTAGACAAAGATATCTTGAACAAAGAAATTGAATGTTCAGCAAAAATAAGATCAACTCAAAATGAAATATCGGGCAAATTAAAAATAATAGATGAAAGTGGATATTTTTTATTCGACGAACTTATATCTGCTACATCACCTGGGCAAGCTTGTGTTTTTTATAAAAATGATCAAGTTTTAGGAGGAGGTTGGATAATTTAATATTTAGAATAGGTTCTAAATTAATCTATTTTTAATTGAAAAGACTAGATTTTTTATAATAAAACCTTATTTGTTTATTTGTGGATACTGAAACTAGTCAAACATTAGATAAATATGCTCAAGACAAGTATAAATATGGATTTATAACTGAAATTGACTCTGATAGACCAAAGAAAGGCCTAGATGAGAAAATAATAAAATTTATTTCTAAAAAGAAAAAAGAACCTGAGTGGATGCTGAATTGGAGAATTGATTGTTACAAAAAATGGTTAAAAATGAAAGATCCTCAATGGGCAAATTTAAAATTCCCTAAAATTGATTACCAAGATATCTATTACTACTCTGCTCCTAAAGGTTTTGATAAAAAACCAAAAGATTTAAGTGACGTTGATCCTAAATTAATTGAAACTTATAATAAACTTGGAATTCCATTGGAGGAACAGAAAGTATTAGCGGGCGTTGCAGTTGATGCGGTTTTTGACAGTGTTTCTGTAGCAACGACTTACAAAGGAGAATTAGAAAAACTAGGTATAGTTTTTTGTTCAATTAGTGAAGCTATTCAAACTCATCCACAGTTAGTAAAAAAATATCTTGGTTCTGTTATTCCACCTGGTGACCATTCTTTTTCAGCATTAAACTCTGCAGTTTTTACTGATGGCTCTTTTGTATACATTCCAGAAAATGTAAAATGCCCCATGGAGCTTTCAACATATTTTAGAATTAATGCAGAAGAAACTGGTCAATTTGAAAGGACCTTAATTATAGCTGATAAGGGGAGTTATGTCAGTTATCTTGAGGGTTGTACAGCCCCACAAAGAGATACAAATCAACTTCATGCTGCAAATGTTGAATTAATTGCTCTTGAAAATGCAGAAATAAAATATTCTACTGTTCAAAACTGGTTTCCTGGTGATGAGGAAGGAAAAGGGGGTATTTATAATTTTGTTACAAAAAGAGGTTTATGTAAAGGTAAAAATAGTAAAATATCTTGGACCCAGGTTGAAACAGGATCTGCTGTAACTTGGAAATATCCAAGTTGCATTCTTAAAGGTGATAACTCGATTGGAGAATTTTACTCTGTTGCCATTACAAATAATTTTCAACAAGCTGATACTGGCACAAAAATGACTCATATTGGTAAAAATACCCGTAGTAAGATTATTTCAAAGGGAATATCCTTAGGTAATTCTCAAAATACTTACAGAGGTAATGTGTCATTTCTCAGAAAGGCAGATAAGGGAAGAAATTACACTCAGTGTGACTCTCTATTAGTTGGCAATAAATGTGGAGCACATACAATTCCTTATATAGATTCAAAAAATAATTCTGCTGTAGTAGAACATGAAGCATCTACTTCTAAAATCAATGAAGATCAATTATATTATTGTAGGCAAAGAGGCCTCAGTCATGAAGAGGCAGTTTCTTTAATTGTTAATGGATTTTGCAAACAGGTACTTCAAGAGTTGCCAATGGAATTTGCTGTAGAGGCTCAAAAGTTAGTATCAATTTCTTTAGAAGGAAGTGTGGGATGATTTTTTTAAATATTAATAATTTAAATGTTTCTATTGAAGGTAAAAAAATTCTTAATGATTTTAACTTCACTATTAATGAGGGAGAAGTTCATGCTATTATGGGCCCTAATGGATGTGGTAAAAGTACTTTAGCAAATGTACTTGCTGGTAATGAAGAGTACGAAGTAAATTCAGGTAAAGTTATTTTTAAGGATCAGGATCTGTTAGATTTAAATATTGAAGAGAGAGCACAAAAAGGACTTTTTCTTGCCTTCCAATATCCTGTGGAAATACCAGGTGTAAATATTACCCCATTTCTTCATGCCTCTGTTAATTCAAAACTTAAAAATGAAAAAAAACCTGAATTAGACAATCTTACATTTGCAAAATTATTGAGAAAAAATGCTGAAGAGCTAGGGATCAGTACTGATATGCTTAAGAGATCAATCAATACAGGTTTTTCCGGCGGTGAGAAAAAGAGATACGAAATTCTTCAAATGAGTATTCTTAATCCTGAACTTACAATTTTTGATGAAACTGACTCTGGTCTTGATGTTGATGCTTTAAAATTAGTTACTGAAGGAATTAACAGATTTAAAGACTCTAAAAAATCTTTTTTGATAATAACACATTATCAAAAACTCTTAGACTACATTCATCCTGATTATGTGCATGTTATGAGAAATGGTAAGATAGTAAAATCAGGTGATATTTCTCTGGCTGCTGAAATAGAGGCATCAGGATATCAAAATTTTTAAATGGCTTTAGAAAATAATTTCACTCAACATTCTAAAGAATATATTTTCTTAGATAACGAAATTCTCTCAAATCAAAGAGAGCAAGTATTTAAAAAAATTATTCAAAAAAATTATGATAAAAAAAATAATGAAAGTCTCAAAAACATTAAAATTTCAGATTTAGAAAAGTTTGATTACTATTATAAACCTAAAAAAGAAGACCCTAAAATTTCAATAATTGATAATTATAATTATGAAATAAGAGTGGTTAATGGAATATGCAAAAACTATGAAGATAATAATATTGAAATAAGAAATTTTACTAATTTAGATTTTAAAAGCTTTTTAAATCAAGATATTAATAGTTTGGATGATATAATAATTGATATAAATAAAATATTTCTTAATTCTGGTATTTTTTTAAATGTCAAAAGTGAGTCTAAGCTTAAAATAAGATTAATTCATGATACCGCAAAAAATTTTACAATCTTTCAAAACAACTTTATTAATTTCCATAAAAATTGCCATCTATTATTGGAAGATTATTTTCATTCAACACACAACTCAATAAATAATGTAAATTATAATACTGAGGTTAAAGAGGGTGCAATAATTAAGCATAATATTTTCCAAAATTTATCAAATTCAAATAAGCTCTATTTAACTTCAAATACTGTTTGTGAAAAAAATTCATCCTATAATCAAAATACCTATAATTTTTCTGATGGTTTTGTAAGAAATTTTCATCATGTTCATTTAAATGGAGAATTCGCAAATGCTTCATTAAAAGGTTGTTTCTTTTTAAAAGATCAAAATGTTTGCTCAAATAAAACAAACATTATCCATAATGCTGAACATTGTGTTAGTGATCAAACCTATAAAGGTATATTAAATCATTATTCTAAGGCAAATTACTATAGCAACACTTTTGTATCTGAAAATGCGCAAAAGACTGAAGGATATCAATTAAGTAAAGGAATACTATTAACTGATAATTGCTCTTTTTTCTCAAAGCCAGAACTTAGAATTTATGCAGATGATGTAAAATGTTCACATGGTTCCACAATAGGTCCCGTAGATCAAAGCGCTTTATATTATTTACGCTCAAGAGGTATTAATAAAAATGAGGCTATGAAAATGATTATTTCCTCTTTTATTGAGGAAGATTTGAAAAATCTTGATAGTGATAGTGCAAAAATAATAACTAATAATTTATCTGTTTATTTAAACAGTCTAGCAGATGATTGAGAACTTAAAAAAAAGATTTCCAGTTTTTTCAAAAAATCCTGATTTAGTTTTTTTTGATACTGCTGCTTCAGCATTAAAAGTTGATAGTATGATAAAAGCAGTTAAAGATTGTTATGCTTATGAGTATGCAAACATCCATAGAGGTATGTATGAATTAAGCTCTAAACTAACAAAACGTTATGAGGATGCAAGAATATCAGTCAGTAAATTTATAAATTCTCCATCTTCTGAAAATATAATTTTTACAAAAAGTGCAACAGAAGGAATTAATTTAGTATCTTCATGTTTATCAGATAATTACTTTAATGATGGTGATGAAGTATTATTAACCTCATTAGAACATCATTCTAATTTAGTTCCCTGGCACTTAGTATCAAAAAAAATAAAAATCATTACAGCAAAAATAAAATCTACTGGTGAGTTAGATTACAAAGATTTGATAGAAAAAATTAATTCTAAAACAAAACTTTTAGCTATTACTCACATGTCAAATGTAACAGGTTCTATAACTAACTTTGAACAAATTAAAATTAGAGCTAATAAGTTTAATGTGCCAATTTTAATTGATGGGTGTCAATATGTTCCTCATAAAAAAATTAATATAAAAGAGCTTGATCCTGACTTTTATGTTTTTTCAGCACATAAGCTATATGGCCCTTCAGGACTTGGAATACTATACATGAAAAGCAAATGGATAGATAGTTTAGGGCCTTACCAGGGCGGTGGCTCAATGATAAAAAATGTTGAAACTGTGTCAAGCACATATCTAAGTGGCTTTCAAAAATTCGAAGCAGGCACTCCACCAATAGCTCAAGTTATAGGATTATCTGCCTCTTTGGATTTTATAAATGAAGTTGGTATCGAAAAAATTTATGAATTTGAAAAAAAATTAACTGAATATGCGTATGATAAAATAAGAAGTATAAATGATGTAAAAATTTATGGAGATTTCAGTAATCAAACCTCTATAATCTCTTTTAATATAGATGGTATACACTTTAATGATCTTGCAATGGTCTTAGATAAAAAAAATATTGCCATTCGAACAGGTCATCATTGTGCGCAGCCTTTCATGAAGCATTTTAAAATCTCAGGTAATGCTAGAATGTCTGTTGGGGTCTATAATACAAAAGATGAAGTAGACTATTTTACAAAAGCATTAAACGAGGCAAAGGTTATATTAAAATTATGAAGAAAGAAAAAAAACTTGAGGATTTTTTGCCAAATAAAAACAAAAGCTACTATAAAAAATTTGAGTTTAAGGATGAAGTAAGTTTAATTAAAAAAGAAGAGATTATAGAATGTATCAAAACTGTTATGGATCCAGAAATACCAGTTAATTTGTACGATCTTGGTTTAATTTATTCAATAAAAAATAATAATAATAACATAATAATAGAAATGACATTAACTAATCCAAATTGTCCAGTAGCAGGTCAAATGCCTCAAAATGTAGCAAAATCAGTTGAACAAATATATGGCTTAAGATCTATCGAAGTAAAGCTTGTTTGGAAGCCATCTTGGAGTAGGGATTTAATGACTGAAGATGCAAAACTTGCTTTAGATATTTTTTAAAATATTATATAAATTATTTAAATTATGAACAATATCTTAACTGTTACTGAGCAAGCATCTATTCAATTAGAAAAAATTATTAAGTCAGCACCATCTGATACAGTCGGTGTTATTGTAGGTGTTGATAAAACAGGATGCAATGGGCATTCTTATAAGTTAGACTTTGCTAAAAAAAATGAAGTAGAAAATTTTGAATATGTTGAGAAAAAAAACATAAAAGTTTTTATTGATCCAAAATCAACAATGTTTTTAATTGGAAGTGAGATGGATTATTCTTCTGATAAATTATCATCAAGATTTATTTTTAGAAATCCAAATCAAAAAGGAACATGTGGCTGTGGAGAGTCATTTAATATTTAATTTTTTTTAATTACCAAAATTCCAGATTTAATCTTTAAAATATCTTTGTTATATTTTTTCCAATAACTATTCAAATTTATTTCACTTAAATCAAATACATCTAACACAATGAATTTGTACTTTAAATTAATAGAGTCTAAAATTTCAAAATAATCTGAAGGTCTGAGTAAATTAATTTTTAAATCAAAATTATTTAGTATTTCCTCATAAGAATTTGAATAAAGATATTTAAAAGGATGTGATTTAGAGAGATGATTTGAGAAGTTAATAATGTGTACTTGCTCAGTTTTATTATTTGAAACTTTTGTTATATTATTTAATAAAGATTTTACATCGTTGACATGTTCGAGGCATGATACTGAAACTATAAAATCATACTTACTATTCAACTTTAGATTTTCAATTCTATCTGAAAAGTTAGATTTATTGAAATTTCTAATATATTTAATATCAATATATTCTTTAATTTGTTTGTTAAAAAGTTTCTTAAATTTTTTTGCTTTAAGAATATTATTATCTGAATATGGATCAATATTTGTATAAGACAAGGATCCATGTTTTATAAAAAAAGGCATAAGTCCCCAAAATTCCCCACCACCTATTTCTAAAATTTTTTTTTCTTTCAAAATAAAATTTAAATTATTTTCATTGAGTATTTTGATTATTTTTTCAAAATATTGATAGTGATATGGTAAGCTTTTAAACTTTGGGGAATTAGTTATATATAAGATTTTTAAATTTAAAAATTTTAAAATCAAATACAGTCTTTTATAAATAATGAATTTTAAATTTTTGAAATTAATAAGTTTTAATTTTGCGATAAAAAATTTCATTCAAATATTTGGTAGCGGAGGAGGGATTTGAACCCCCGACATCACGAATATGAGCCGTGCGCTCTAACCAACTGAGCTACTCCGCCATTTTAATAATTTTTTATATTTACATAAAAAAATCTAATTTACCAAATCATTATTCAGTAAAATATCAACATTCGTTTTTAAAAAATTAATTTAATGTAATTACAATTTTAATAAATATTATTAACGCTTAGAGGTTTTCAGTAAATAATAATATAGACTATTAAGCTTATTTTTTAAATAAAATCCTTAGATTTTATAATTTTATAATTCTTTAAAAAATATAATTATCTGTTAAAAATTATAATAGTAATTATTTAAATCAGTTAATAAAAATTTTTACAAATAATGAAAATAAACCCTAATTGTAAAATTTTAATTAAAATTGTAAACTAGTAAATGATGGATCATAAAAATTTCTCACAAACTTTAGAAGCTATAATTAAAAGTAAATATAATAGTGTTAAGTACAAAAAACTTTGGGATCAACTCAAAGAGGAGTTTATGATTTCTAACTCCGTTCCTAACCATTTAATTATTTTGTTAAAAGTAATTAGTAAGTATTATAATAGCAAAGATATTTTTATTTTAGATCATGGTTGTGGTGGATGCAGAACAATATTTTATTTAATTTTATTAGGTTATAAAAATGTTCATGGTGTAGATGTGAATAATTCAGAAGATAAAAAAGAATATTATAAAAATATAAATCATTTATTGAAAATTGCTTTAGATGAAAAAAATGATCAAGAAGATAGAATTAAAATATATGATGGAAACAAATTACCCTACAAAGATAAGTTTTTTGATTTTATATTTAGCCAGCAAGTAATTGAGCATCTAAATGAAAAAGAATTTAGAAATTTTATAAAAGAAGAAAATAGAACTTTAATTAATGAGTCTATTGTATATCATCAAATACCCCATAAGTTGGTTCCCACAGATACCCACACTCAAAGTTGGTTTATTCATTATCTACCAAGAAAAGTATTTATTTGGTTTTTTAAAATTATTAGAAATTCTAAAAAAGTGCATTTTATTGAAAATGATTTATTCCTTAGATATACGTGGAATATTAAAAATACATTTTTAAAATCTTTTGACTCATATAAAGTTATTAATCATTGGAAAATAAATATATTTGCAAATAATGGAGAGTTTAGTGAGTTTTCATCAGTTATAAGAAAATCAATTATGTTAATAGATAAAATTCCTTTTTTTGGTAAATTTTTATCGAAAATATTATCCTATTTTTTGCAATTAGAAATAATTTTTTTAAAAAAATCATAAATGAAATTTTTTTTTTTAAATAATTTCCTTTTAGGAATTTTAGTTTTTTTTTTACCTTTCTTTAATTTTCTAAATTTAAGTAATTTATCTCAATTAGTTTTGTTGGATATAATTATAATCAAAGTATTTATATTTATTTTAATTTTAGGCTCATTATTTTTTGCTAAAATTTTAGCTAAGTTTTTTTTCTATTTGGAAACTAGCTCAATGTTTTTAAAATTAGCTTTTATCTTTTATCTTTCATTTTATTTAATCTTTATATACAAATTAATATTTTTGTTTAGCCTAAATCAATTAATAAATTATATTATTTTACTGATAATATTTTTGTTTTTAATTTTTATTATTATAAAATTAAATATTTTTATTATTAGACTTACTTCTACATTTTTGATTATAGCAGGTATTATTACTTTTACCTATAATTTCTCAACTTTTTTCTATTATCATATAACTTATAATGACAATTATTTAAAAAATAATAATCTCAAAATAGATCTTGCCAGTAACAAAAATTTAAAAATTTTTTATGTTATAGTTGATGCTATGACATCCTTAGAAGTAGCTCATAAATATAATATAATTGATAAAGAATTATACTATAAAAAACTTAGTGATAAATCTATTAAGTATGTACTAAATTCTGAATCTTTATTTGATTCAACAGAGCTATCAATTCAAACTTTTTTCCAAATGCAAAATTATCAATTTAAAGAAAATACAATATATTATAGGTATAATGTTAATGAATATCCTTTGTCCCTATACAACAATAAAAAAGAAAATTTATTTACAAAATTAATTTTGAATAATGGTAAATTTATTTGGTACGGTAATTTTCAAATGCCTTGTATTCTAATTTTTAACCAAGGAAAATGTGATAGAACTAAAACTATGCAAATTTTAGTACGTATTATAAATAGTTTATTTAGAGATCATCCAATACAAATTTTTTTTAACAAACTTAGCGGTAATAGTGGTCAAAGAAATATAAAAAAATTTATGGAAGAGTATGAAATTAACTCAAATTTGAAAGGAGTAGAATTTTCTTTTATACATCAACTATCTCCTCATTATCCATATAACGTTGATAAACAGTGTAATAATTTGTCAAATTCAGAAGTAAATTCTCAAAGTAATATAGAAGGTTATAAGAATTCTTATATTTGTGTTTTCAATGAAATACTAGAATTCATTGACTACATTGATCTTAATATAGAAAATTATATTGTTATTGTTCAGGGTGATCATGGTTGGTCTTTTGATAAAACAAATAATAAAAGATCAATATTTAATATTATTAAGAGTTCAGATAACTGTATAAATGATCAAAATCTTCCAACAAACTCAGTTGATACTTCAAAATTTTTATATAACTGCATTTTTGATAAAAAGATAAGTTATGAAAAACAGAGTTTTGCAAAAAAAATAAACGAAAATGATGAATCTATATTATTTAAAATTGAATATAATTAAAACTTCAGTATTTTAAACAATAAATATATTTATAATCAAATTAGATAAACAAATTTATTAAAAAAAATAAAATGATAAAAATTAATCAAATTATTTTCTTTGGAATAAGCTATAGAGTTCTGATTTATATTATTTTAATTTCTTATCCTTTTTTCCATTCTTCTTTTGGTAATATTAGCCCTCTAACACATCAAGGTTTTGCAGATTTTAAATTTTATTTGTGTTTTGGTGAGTCAAACGAAATTATTAAAAATAAATACGGTGATTGCGTATTTAATTTAAATCAAATTTTAAATAATTATAAAAATGTATTATTTTTTAATTTTACAGAAATAGATAACAGATACCCTGGTCCAATTTACCCCTTTTTAATTTTTATTACTAATTATTCTGAAAATAATGTGTTGCTTTTTAGCTTAATGATTTTTTCTTTTGAATGTATTGCATACATATTTTGGGCAAGATATTTTTATTTTAATCACAATAAAATAACTTCTTTTTTATTTTCTTTTATGCCGATACCATTATATTTTGGTTTTTTTCATTCATCTGATGTAGTTTTTTATTTTGCTTTTACATTATTATATATGCACATAAAAAAGTTTAATGATAAGTTTACTTATGGAATTCTTTTAGCTTTTTTAACCTTTCTTAGGCCCGCCTCTTTTATTTTCATTTTCTCTATTTTATTATTTTTATTAGGCAAGAAAAAAAAGACATACTATAAGATTACGCTTACATTTTTGTTCATATCATTATTTTACTACGCTCCTTATTTTTTTTATGAAACATCTAATGCAAATTACGAAAATTTTATAGAATTAGAACAATTTGGATATCTGATAAACAAGATAATACAAACACTCTTCAATATACCATTATTAATGGGATTTATACCTTCAGATAGTGGTAATTTTTATTTTTATATGTTGAGGTGTGCGTGTGGAACAATATTTTTAATAGGATTTATGAATTTACTATTTTCAAGAGAAAAATCTCTTGATTTTATAATTTGTATATTGTTGGTTATATTTACTGCAATTTTCTTTTTTCCTGCTTATAGATACCTACTACCTATTACTCCAATTTTATTTTTATATTTTAGTAAAATATTTCTTAGAAAAAAAATAAATTAAGAATATTTTTATTATTAATATTGTATCTACGATTTTATTAAATGAGGTAATTCTTTTTTTTTCAAAATATATTGTTTTAATAGGTAGTTCTTTAATGTGAGAATTGTTTGAAAGTATTTCAAAAAGAGAGATTAATTCAAAATCAAATTTATTTTGCTTAATATCAAGTAGAATATTATATAAGTTAGAAGGTATTAACCTTAAACCACATTGAGTATCTTTTAAATTTATTTTGGTAACTAAGTTAAATACAAAATTTGAAAATTTATTTGCTACTTTATTTAAAAAAGGTGAATTTGTGAAATCCCTAACCCCAATTATGCATTTATTGTTTGAATGAGCTAATGAATACATTTTACTGATATCGTCTGCAGAATGCTGACCATCTCCATCTGTAAATAATGCAAATGGTAATTTTTTGCTAATTGAATATTCAATACCATATTTTATTGCAGCTCCTTTACCTTTCTTATTTTTATTATCTATTATAGTACATCCGTACTTTTGAATAATATTGTAAATTTGCTTTGATTTAGGATTTTTAGAATAATCATTTATTACTACAATCTTTGAGTTTTCAAAATTATATTTTTTTGTAAGCTTTACTAAAAGCTTTATTAATTCATTTGTTGGGTTATCTGTAGGGATAAATATCACTCTTAAGCTATAATTTAATTATGTTGTATAATAAACTTGTTTTTAATTTATAATAATTTATTGCTAGAAAAATATTAGGTTTTTTTTTATGAAAAATAATTCAAGTTTAATCGCGGGGTGGAGCAGCCCGGTAGCTCGTCAGGCTCATAACCTGAAGGTCGTAGGTTCAAATCCTACCCCCGCAACCAAAAATAAATGTTTAAAATTCCAAAGATAAATTTTTCATCGTTAAAATCAAAGATTGTTTGGCTTAGATATGGAAGAAACTATGCTACTCACAGTGTAAAATTTGCTGAAAATTATTATAATTTTATGATTTTCATTCATAATAAAGAATTTAAGTTAAGAAAAAAATTAGCTAATCTAGACAATAAAAAAAAAATAGAACAGGGAATTAGTATTTTTAAAGATAGTATATTTTGGGAAAATCATAACAGAGATATTTTATCTATTTTTAAAAAAAAATATTATAAAATTAATTGGGAAAAACAGTCTTTAACTAGTCAGAAACAATTTTTAATTATCAAACAAATTGATTTTAATGAATCATTGTTTGAATTAGTCCAACCCTTACTTTCTATTGTATCAAATTATATTGGCTCTTTTCCCATTCTCGAAACAGCACAATATTGGTATTCTCCAAATCAAACTCAAAATCTTGGTACAAGTCAGAATTGGCATTTAGATGGTGAGGATAAAAAACAATTAAGAGTTTTTATACCAATTGAAGAAATAGATATAGATTCAGGCCCAATGAATGCAATTGATGATATTAATTCAAAAAAAATTTTAACTAGTTTAATAAAATTAAAAATTATGACTAAAAAAACAAACAAAGTTGACGACATTCATTTTAGTAAATTTGATTTTAAAAAAAATACAATATTATTAAAAGAAAATGAAATTGGATTTGTTGATACTTGTAATTGTTTTCATTACGGTAGTAGAATATCAGCAAAACCACGAAAATTAATTATGCTTCACTTCACTTCCGCATTTTCAGTAAATACTCCTATTTTGTTCAGAAAATTTTCAAATAAATTTGGTGAAGATATTAAAGTTAAAATGTTATTTGGAATGAGAGATCAATATTTTACTGTTAAAAGAAAGGAAAATAAATTAAAAAAATTTCAAATAAAAATCATGTAATTATTTACTTTCAATGTAGCAATTTGCGTTATTTAGAATAACATTTTCCTTTGAATTTAAGTCCTTCATCTGTAATTTTATATACCCTTGATGAAGAATTTTCTTATTAGAACCAATTTTTACAAAAAAATCTGCTATTCTTTCTAAGTATCTAATGTTTAAATACTCTCCAATTTTATAGAGAATTAGAGTTAAATACATAATAACAGAAAATAATTTACTAATTTTTAAAAAAGTATCTTTTCTGCGCTGCATTGGGAAATTATTGTATCTAGCAGTTCTATCAATAGTGTAAAAACTTATATCATTTTTAGAATTTATAAATGGTTTTAATATTGAATTTTTTATTTCCTCAGGGCTCTGAATCTCTATACTTTCATTTGCAATAAAGTTTTTAAGCATTTCTTTATTCTTGGATAAAACTATAGATATCTCATCTTTTCTGAGTGGATTTAGAAATTTTAAGTTAAGATCAAATCTTTTTGATAAAAATATAAATGAATTATAATTAAATGAATGCGCGTGTCCTATAAAAAAAATTTTATTAAATACATTTTCATATTTCTCATCAGGCAAATTAAAAATTATTATTGTGTTATTGTGAGATATTTTGATTAACTTTTCAAAAAAGTTATTAATGTCAAGTATATGTTCAATCACATGATTTGAATAAATAATATCAAATTTTTGATTAGGTATTTTTTCATACCCTCCCTCATAAATTATTGTGTTAGGTATTTTGCTTGCATTTTCTACTCTTGCTTTATTCATTTCATTACCAAAAATATTTTTAAAGCCTTTCGAGTTTAGGTAAGATAAGCAAGCTCCATTTCCACATCCAATTTCAAGTATTTTTTTTTCATTAATATTTTTTAATTTATTTTTGATTAATAAATACATTCTATTTGAATTTTTTACAGTATAATGGATTTTCTCTATTTCTTTTTTATTTAATAACTTTGAAGCACTAAAATCTTTAATGTAATAATTATCAATATATTTTTTACTTAGAAAATTTCTGTAATATGTATGGCCGCATTGGTCACATACAGTTAGTGAAATTTTGTTTTTTCCTGAAAATAAACTTACTAGATCATAATCTACAAACTTTTGGCATGCTGGACAATTTAAATACTTTTCCGTATCTTCAATATCTTTTAAAAAAATCCTATTTGAATTAGGTTTATAGATTTGGTAATTAAAAATCACTTTATTCTAAATTAAATTTATATTTGAGCAGTTTCATTTTAAAGGTATTTATTTATTCATATATCTAAAATTTCCTATTAAAATAGATATTAATTTAATCTTAATTGTAATAACTAAAATTATGAATATTTTTAAAGAAACATGAATTTTAATTTTTAAAATAAAAAATCAGCATGAATTTTGATATGATTCTCATAAAAATCAATTTTTTTTGAAATTTATTAAAATTATTCCCTGAAATCAGCCAAAAAATATTTTTTTTTTGGGTTTGACAAGGAAAATTTATACTATAAGAGCTCTAACACTTTTCTAAAAAAAAATTAGAAAAAACTGCAATCTAACAAAAGAATAGTACTCTTTTGATAGAATGCTATGCTCTTTAAAAAGTTAATAAGATATTAAAGAGATACGTAGACAACAATTCGTAATTTTTTTTAATTACGAACGTTAATGGAATACGTATCAACAAATACTTTTGTTTATAC
>CETH01081873.1_pt1 | contig 27267 bp, 23 predicted proteins | sample 361461 | NCBI WGS metagenome assembly CETH01 (sample SAMEA2622695, study PRJEB7988) | marine metagenome | isolation source: saline water (ENVO:00002010), including
AATTACTTGTTGACATTGGAGATAAGCTTACTTTATAAACTTTTCCTTTGTCCATAAAAACCTCCCTATCATATCCTTCTCTATATCTAGCCCTTTGTATTGTTTCATCAAGATTATATGCCCTGCCATCAGGATATACATCAATTATTTTGATAGTAAAATCAGTATCCTTTACATCGGATGACACATATAGATCTGCTTCGATGAATCCCGATACTTCAATTCCTTCTTCCAATGGCTGCGAAGTATATACTAGTATGTCTGCCCTTGTTTCCATTATTCTTTGATCAAAGGATCCTCCTTGGACAGCATTGCCAGTACAACAAACTCCTCCACCGTATGATTTAACAGGGTTCATCGGATCATAAACAAATGAATCTTTTGTTTCAGGATTTGAATTTTCTATTAGTGAGAGCGTACCATTTCCGTACATCGTTTTGGCATTTCCCTCACTCCCAAGAAAGTAGGTCTTATACTCCACCCCTCTAGGAGGCCATGTCTCAGATTGTTGCCATTTATTAATGCCCATAGTATAATACTGAACTCTTGGAATTTTACTATCAAAATCATTTTTTTCACCCTTTAAAAAATGATCAAACCATAAAGAAATTTGTTCGTCATAATTTAGCCTTGCATCTCCAACGCTTAACTCTCCAACAATTGTGTTTTCTTTTGCTCTCTTAAATCCACAATGAAGAGTTGGCGCAATAACTAAATATTGATTTTCCCTCACACCTTTACTTTTTGCGTTATTTCTAACATGATTAAAAAGTTCAAGATTGGGACTAGTGGCCACGTCATACCAAGAAACAAACCAAAAACTTGGCACTCCAAAGTCCATATCGTCATGATAGAGCCCTCCTTTATACCAGTCCTTATCATTGGGTTTTCTTATTATCATCTTATCAAAAATTTCTTTTTTTCCACTAACATTTTTTAGAAGATCTTTAAGTGGCAAATGTTGAAATGCCTCAGCCCAATTGACAGGCGGATTTTCAGGAGCTAAATCATAAAATCTAGAAATTCTAATCAAATCCTCTTGACTTGCTCCAGCTGGAATTCTGGGTTTAAATTTATCTTGTTCTACTCCATATAACCAAGAGGCAAATAATAATTGTTCCACTCCTCCCCTATACCAATTACCCTGCTCATAGTATTGCCCAACTCTTCCAACCCCAGCGCCAAACCCTTGAGGAACCATCGCCGCGTGGGCAGGGTGATCTAAGGAGGCCACTGCCATTTGCCACTCAGCTGTTGATGAGCATCCAATAGTTCCTATCCTACCATTTGACCAAGTCTGATCACTAAGCCAAGTAAAAGCATCATACCCATCGGTTAGGGGGACTCCTAAAATGTCCCATTCCCCTTCTGAAAAATATCTGCCTCGTTCATTTTGAACAACGTAAGCATATCCGTTCTTGACCATTTGTAAAGCAGATTGTAATGTCCTTGTTCTTTCTTTTCCGTCTCCCCATGAATTAAAATTATATGGAGTTCTTGAAAAAATGACCGGAACTTTTTTATTGGTTTTAGGCCTATAAATATTTGTAGATAGTCTTTTCCCATCTCTCATTGGCATCATTATTTTTTCATCGATTATTGCAATTTCTTCTAATTGTTTTCGAATATTTTCTTGAGAATATGTAATGGAGAAAGAGAGAAATAAAATTGTCTTTATAAGGAAAGTTGTTTTTTTCATTTTTTGATCATTATGAATTTAATAAAGGTAAAAATAATCTTTATCTTCAAGGGAAATTTAATTTATCAAATGATCACTGCTCTGAGAAGATTTTGTTTATTTAAAATTTGTTTGGAAAGAATTTTACTCTTATCAATCTTTTTAACCTTTTTTTCTTGTTCTTCAGACAAAACATCAAATGATGAGCAAGATTCAAATGTTTTAATTGTTGATAATGATATAGACTGGAGCGAATTCATTGAATACAGCAAAGGAAACATTCCAGTTATTTTAATTTCAGTACATGGCGGAACTTTGTCTCCAGAATGGATATCTGACAGATCATGCCCCGGTGCTGTTACTGTGAAAGATGATAATACCTTAGAATTGGCAAAAGAAACTCAAGAAGCTCTCTCTCTTATTGAGGCAAGTCCTTATGTTGTTTTAAATAAAATAAGTAGGAAAAAAATTGATTTGAACCGTTCTCTTGAAGATTCAAATTGTGGGGATAGAAGCACTGAAGAATATTGGGATCTTTTCCATAAAAAAGTATTAGAATATACACAGGAAATAGAGGCCCTTTTTGGAAAAGGATTGGTTCTCGATCTTCATGGTCATGGCCATGAAATTCAAAGAATTGAATTGGGCTATCTTTTATCTAAAAGTAGGCTGTCTGAAAATGATGAGTCTCTTAATAGTGATGATATTACTTCATTAAGCTCTATTAAAAGTTTAGCCGCAAACAATCTCTCTGGTATTAGTCACTCTGAATTACTTCGGGGAGAAAAATCATTTGGTTCTCTTCTAGATAATGAAGGTTATCCTGCTGTTCCTTCAAAAAATGACACTCATCCAAACTCTGGAGAACTTTACTTTACCGGGGGATATAATACATTTACTTATGGTTCAAGAACTAAAGGAAATATAGACGCTATACAATTGGAAATCAACAAAAAAGGTGTTCGTGAAGATCTTAATCAGGTAGAAAATTTTGCGTCAGCCCTTTCTAATGTCATCATGGAATATCTTTCTGAGCATTATGGTGATTACAACTAAAAAAAAAAAAAATTTTATAATATTTTAATCTTTTATTTCTATATTTAATGTCCTTTAATTATGAAAAGAAATCTTCTTTTTTTTGAATTCCCCAAGGGCACACAGAAACTCTGCATAAATGGCAAGAGTTATACCCGCGAACAATTCCTAGCAGCACAGAAAAGAGAAAGGTTTCGTGATAAAAAAGGACGTTTTGCCAAGAGTGCATTGTTTTAATTTTTTTCTCTTTCCCCATTACAATATACTTTTTCCGGGTATTTATTATATTTGTTAATCAAAAGATTTTCTATGAATCCTACTGATAGGGCTTCTTTAGTAATTGTTGGCGTGAGCCTAGTCCTTATTATTTTGGTTGGATTCTTTTTTGAAGAAAAAGGAATTTTTGGTATACAAAACTCTCCAAGTTATCTGATAGTCACAATATCTATAGAGAATAATGTCTCTGGCGAAGCAAATGTAGTGGTTTATGAGGATGATGGTGAAAATAAAATTAATTCTAACTTTTCTTCTTTATCTTCAGTTAGTATTATAAATAATTATCTTGGAAGGGGTTATGAAGTTGTCAATGTCTTTGAGGAAAAAAATTTTGGCGAAAAAATAGAAAAGACAACTAGAACGGTTTGGTTTAAAAAGTAGATACAACTGATTATTCCTACCTGAATTTCTGGGTACTATATCCGTTTCCCTCTTTGTCAAAAGCTATGCCTACACCAATGTGAGTGTAGTCTCCCATAATGTTTTTATAATGGGGAGGACTATCTTTCCAAGATTGGACAACACAATTGCTAAACTTTTTGGGAGATCTTGTGTCGCCGCAGCCAATAACATTTTCAAACCATGGAGTATTAGCTATATTTTCAGCTATACCAAAATAAGTATTCCCTCTTCTAACCCAGGCCTTAATATTTTGTCGTTCTGCTCTTTCAATAGGATCTAATCCTTGATGGTCTATATGAGAATAAAAATTATGTTTAACCATATTATCACTATGATATTGAGCTAAATCCATCAAAGTATCTAATATTTTTAATTTTGGCAGGTTTTTTTCTAACCGTAAAAGATTTGTTTCGTAAACTATTAATTTTGCAATTTCTTGCGTATTATCTTGTGCTTTTCCTTGAAAAAAAAAGAATGATACTAAAAGGATAAATAAATAATGATTAAGTTTTTTTGTTTTATTCTTCATTCTTTCAAAAATATAAAATAATCCATTGGAATAGTTATTTTTGTTAATAATGGAATACCGAGAGTCAAACAGGCAAAAGAAGGTTAGTTCCCTTTTCAGAAAAGAATTAGCGGCCCTTTTTCAAAAGCTAATTAAAAAAGAAAATAAGGATAATTTAATTTTATCAATCACAAAAGTATACGTTGCCCCTGATATTTCCTCAGCAAAAATATACATAAGTGTTTTCCCTTCTGAATTAAGTTCTAAACAGATAAATGAAATTAGACATAATTCTTCCTTAATAAAACACCAATTATCGCAAAGGCTTAAATCAACAATAAGAAAAATTCCTGAATTAAATTTTTATCTAGATGATTCCCTAGATTATATTGAAGAGATTGATAGAGCTCTTAAAAAACCATTTAACCCTATAAAAGGGGATATATAAAAAATTTAATGATGATGAATGTAGATTATAAAATTGCTTGGAGATATTTTTTTTCTAAAAGCAATCAAACCGTAATCAATCGGATAAGTAATCTTGCTGTTTTTGTGATTTTAATAGCGACATGCTCATTGCTAATTGTATTAAGTGCTTTCTCTGGATTAAAAGATTTTGGTCTATCCTTTAGTAATATTTTTGATCCTGATTTTAGAATTTTACCTAATAAAGGGAAACAAATATATGTTGATTCTATCTCGATAAATAAACTTAAATCACTACCTGAAATAATTGGAGTTTCTACGGTAATTGAAGAAAAGGTTTTTCTCTCGTTTGAAGAAAAAAATCATGTTGCTTTTCTAAAAGGTGTAGACAAAAATTTTGATTCAGTTATACCAATAGATTCTATCCTCACAATCGGCGAATGGATTTCTCCTAAGTCCTCTTCTGTAGTTATTGGATACGGTATAGCTAACATCCTTGGAGCAAGTGTCTACGACTATTCCTCTTTTTTAAAAATTACAGCCCCAAAAGCTAGTAGTGGTAGTTTAATTAACAGAAAGCCATTTAAATCATTTCCTTCTTCTGTTGTTGGTCTTTACCAGGTAAGTGAAGACATAGATAAAAAATATATATTTACAAACTTATCTTTTGCAAAGAGTCTTTTTGAGTTTAAACCAAATACTTTTTCATATTTAGAAATAAAATCTCAACCAAATTCTAATAAAAGTATTCTTCAAAAAAAAGTTGAGAAAATTTTAAATACAAATATAAAAATTAAAAGTAGGCCTGAGATTAATCAAGCAATACAAAAAATGATGAAAACTGAAAATCTAGCAGTATATTCAATCTTTACATTAATTCTAATTGTTTCGCTATTTAATCTTTCAGGAGCATTACTAATAATTATTCTAGACAAAAAAAGACAGCTAAAAATCCTTTCTGCTATTGGTTTGAAAAAATCAGCCTACAGGAAAATATTTTTTTATGTCGGCTGTTTAATTACTTTTGTTGGCGGCGTCTCTGGAATTATTCTTGGCAGTTTAATTATCTTTCTGCAAAAACAATTCCATTTCATCAAAGTACCTGGTACTGAATTAGCTTATCCTGTTATTTTAGAATTTGAAAATCTTGTGGTTGTTATTTTTACTCTTTTCTTTTTTGGAAGCATTGCTTCTTTTGTGACAGTCAACAATATAAGTTTTCTTGACAAAAGTTTTGATTCCTAAACAACTATTTCTTCACTTAAAACCTTATCAAAAGTATCGTAAACCTCTTCAGGTGTATTAGCAGTTACCATTGATATTCTGTAAGGTTTAAATCCTTTTATGCCCCTAAAATAATTTGCGTAATGCCTTCTTGTCTCCAATAAGCCAAGGGTCTCCCCTTTCCACGAAATAGACATTTGCAAATGTCTTCTAGCCATTTCAACTCGTTGATTTAAATTCGGAAGAGATTTGTGCTTGTTATATTTAAGAAAGCTCTTGACCTGATCAAAAAACCAAGGATTTCCAATAGAAGCTCTACCGATCATGGCCCCATCTAGTCCATAAATATCTCTCATTTCTTTTACTCTTTCTGGAGTAGTTAAATCTCCATTTCCAAAAACAGGTATTTGCATTCTAGGGTTTTCTTTTACTTTAGCTATAGGTCTCCAATCAGCTTCTCCTTTATACATTTGGGAGCGAGTTCTCCCATGAATAGAAATAGCAGAGATTCCAACGTCCTGAAGCCTTTCTGCAACTTCAACAATTTTTATAGACTTCTCATCCCAACCTAATCTAGTTTTAATTGTTATAGGCAGGTTTGTCCTTTTTACTATTTCCCTTGTAAGTTTAACCATTAATGGAATATCTTTTAGTATTCCAGCCCCTGCTCCTTTTGAAACTACTTTTTTGACAGGGCATCCAAAATTAATGTCTATGATATCAGGGTTAGTTTTTTCAACTATGTCAACGGCTTCTAGCATGGAGTCCAGATTTGCTCCAAAAATTTGAATTCCTACAGGGCGTTCTTTCTCATAAATGTCAAGTTTTTGAACACTTTTAGAAGCGCTTCTTATTAATCCTTCTGATGAAATAAACTCAGTATAAACTATATCTGCGCCATTTTCTTTACATAACGCCCTAAAAGGAGGATCGCTAACGTCTTCCATTGGAGCTAAAAGTAAAGGAAACTCTTTAAGAGATATGTTTCCAATTTTAATCATTACAACAAAAGTATGTATTTATTGGCTTTTTTCTCAAATCAAACTAACAATAGCTTGAGCCTAGACACAAAGTCATTATCTTTACCAAAACACAAAACGGCAATGGATAAAATTCGGAATTTTTGTATCATAGCCCATATTGATCACGGAAAGAGCACTCTTGCAGATAGGCTTTTAGACTATACAGGAACTATTACCGACCGTCAAAAACAAGATCAACTGCTTGATGATATGGATTTAGAAAGAGAAAGAGGGATTACAATTAAATCACATGCTATCCAAATGCAACATCAAGTTGATAATCAAAGTTATATTCTAAATCTGATTGATACACCTGGCCATGTTGATTTTTCTTATGAAGTCTCCAGATCCATTGCTGCTTGTGAAGGGGCTCTTCTTGTTGTAGATGCTTCGCAGAGTGTACAGGCTCAAACTATCTCAAATTTATTTCTTGCGCTTGAAAATGATTTGCAAATAATCCCTGTACTAAACAAAATTGATCTCCCTTCAGCTAATCCTGAAGAGGTAAAAGATGACATCATTAATCTGTTGGGCTGCGAAAGGGAAGAAATAATTTCAGCCTCAGCAAAAACTGGTGAAGGAATTCCTCAGGTCATAGAGTCTGTAATTGAAAATATTCCTGCGCCTAAAGGGGATAATAAGGCTCCGCTTCAAGCTCTGATTTTTGATTCAGTATATAATCCATTTAGAGGAGTGGAAACCTATTTTAGGATTTTCAATGGTGAAATAAAAAAGGGAGACAAAATTCAATTTTTGGCTACTAAAAAAAATTATTTTGCAGATGAAATTGGCACATTAAAATTAGAAAAAGAGCCAAAAAGTATTTTGTCGGCAGGCGATGTTGGATATATTATAACTGGTATAAAAGAGGCAAAGGAAGTTAAGGTTGGAGATACGCTAACTAATTCGGACATGCCTACTTCTAAACCTATCTCTGGATTTGAAGAGGTAAAGCCTATGGTTTTTGCAGGAATTTATCCTGTTGACACTGACGATTATGAAGATCTTAGATCCAGTATGGAAAAGCTGCAGCTAAACGATGCTTCTCTTGTCTATCAGCCTGAAAGTTCTGCTGCTTTGGGATTTGGATTTAGATGTGGTTTTTTAGGAATGTTACATCTTGAAATTATTCAAGAGAGATTAGACAGAGAATTTGGAATGTCTGTAATAACTACAGTCCCAAATGTCTCTTATCAAGCTTACACAAAAAAAAATCCAGAACAAATTCTCCCAATAAATAATCCTTCTGACTTGCCTGATATTTCTTTTTTAGATCGTGTTGAAGAGCCATATATAAATGCTTCTATAATATCAAAATCAGATTTTGTTGGAAGCATAATGTCGTTATGTATTGAAAAAAGAGGCGTAATTAAAAATCAAAACTACTTAACTCCCGAAAGGGTTGAATTAACCTTTGAAATGCCTTTGGCCGAAATAGTTTTTGATTTTTATGATCGCTTAAAATCAATTTCTAAAGGATATGCATCTTTTGACTATTCCCCTTTAGATATGAAAGAATCTAAATTAGTAAAAATAGATATCCTGCTAAACAGCAATCCTGTAGATGCTCTTTCTGCTCTTGTGCATTCTAACAATGCCTACAGCATAGGCAAGAAGATGTGTGAAAAACTCAAAGAGCTTATACCAAGGCAACAATTTGATATCCCTATCCAAGCAGCTATTGGTGCTAAAATAATTTCACGAGAAACTATCAAGGCTTTAAGAAAAGACGTAACTGCAAAATGTTATGGAGGAGATATCACAAGAAAAAGAAAGCTTTTAGAAAAGCAAAAAAAGGGTAAAAAGAAAATGCGCCAAGTAGGAAAAGTTGAAATACCCCAACAGGCGTTTATGGCTGTTCTAAAATTAAATAGTTAGTAAATAATTTTAGTTTTTATTATTTTGCTTTTTTTATGTTAATTTTTAACTTTTAACAAAGAATATAATTTGAACTTTCGCCCTTTTAAAAAGATTTTAATTGGTTTTGCTTTTTCTCCAAACCTTAAAGCAAATATCTATGAGTCGCTGCGAATTTCCTCTGCCCTTAATGCAGAAATTATTTTCTTTCATGTTGGTGAAAAAACAAGTGAAAAAGCATCAACCATTGAAAATATAATAAAATCCTGTCCCCAAAAAAATAAAAACTTTTCTATCTGTTGGAAGAGCGGAAAGCCAGTTCCAATTTTAATAAAAGCATGTTATGATCTTAAAATTGACCTTTTATTAATTGGTGCCCTAAAAAGAGAAAATGTTTTGAAATTTTACCTTGGCTCTATAGCTAGAAAAATTACAAGAAGTGTTTCTTGCTCTGTTTTGCTTTTGATAAATCCTTCTTTAGAAAACCGTCTTCTTGAACATGTTGTTGTTAATGCTCTTGATAGCCCTAAAACAAAAGAAACGATTAAGATTGCTTTTTCTATTTCACGTGCTTTTTTGTCCTCAAAATTAACTCTAGTTGAAGAAATTAGCAGTTCAAAAGTTGATGTGCAAGTTGATGATGACGTTACTTTAAAAAGGGCAATGCTAAAAAAAGAGCGCTTAGCGAAAGAAGAAAAAAATAGAGTAGAAGATATTATTAAAAATCTGCCAAAAGAAATTAAAGGAGACATTAATTGGAAAACTCAAAGCATTTTTGGAAAAAGAGGTTATTCAATAGGCCACTATGCTAAAGTTGTTCGCGCTGATTTGTTGATAATGAATTCAGAAGAAAAATATTCTTTCATTAGCAGGTTGTTCCCTAAAGATGTTGAACACATTTTAGCGGAGATACCAACAGATGTATTAATACTGAAAAACAGAAAAAATGGATAGCAAATCAAATCTGAAAAATTTCATTGCTGATTTACCTAGAAATATTTTTTCTGGCTTTGTTGTTTCTTTGATTGCTCTCCCTCTTGGTCTTGGCTTGGCTATAGCTTCAGGAGCTCCTCCAATGGCAGGTATCATTTCGGCTATTGTGGGAGGGTCTATTGTTGCTCTGTTAGGAGGCTCTAATCTTACGATAACAGGCCCCGGTAATGGTCTTGTAATTGTTGTCCTCTCTGCCATATTAACATTGGGAGAGGGCGATAACTACCAAGGATATCTTTTTACACTTGCTGCAATAATTATTTCTGGACTAATCCTTGTTCTTTTTGGAGTTTTTCGTTTGGGTTCACTAAGTGAATTTTTTCCTTCATCTGCTTTGCAAGGAATGCTGGCTGCAATTGGTGTTGGTATTTTAGCAACGCAAATTCATGTTATGTTTGGCATTGCGTCCGAGAAAGGAAGTGCTCTTGAACAAATATCCACTATTCCAAAAACCATAGTATATCTGCTTGAAAACCCAACCATGAAAATGCTATTAGGAGCTATAATTGGATGTGCAAGTCTAATTTTCATGTTTATGTATTCTAAAATAAGAATTCCTTTTTTTCATCTTATTCCTGCTCCAATGTGGGTTGTTATTGGATCCATTGGTGTTGTTTACTATTACGAAATAATTTTAAACACTACAGCTCCCTTAAGTGAAGATCTTATGATCCGTTTGCCAGAAAATTTTTTAGGAGAATTTCCTGCTCCAAATTTTACAAAAGTCCTTAATATAGATTTTATAGGATTTACTCTTTCCATAACTTTAGTTGCTTTTTTGGAGTCTTTATTGAGTATTAAAGCTGTAGATAAGCTAGACCCAAAAAAGAGAAGGTCAAATATGAACAAGGATCTTAGGGCTCTTGGTTTAGCAACTATTGCAAGTGGTTTTTTAGGGGGGCTTAATGTGGTGACAGTAATAGCCAGAAGCTCTGTTAATGTAAATAATGGGGGAACTAATAGATCTGCTAATTTCTTTCATGCTGTTTTTCTTTTACTTTTTATTCTGCTTTTTGTTTCGCAAATTCAAAAAATTCCTCTTCCTGCTTTAGCTGCAATTTTAGTTTATACTGGCTATAGACTTGCTGCTCCGGAAAATTTTATTCGCATATACAAAATCGGGAAAGAGCAAGCCTTTATTTTTCTGGTTACCTTATTGGGGACTTTGTTAACGGATCTTATTACTGGTATTGGGCTAGGTATTTTGTGCACATTCATCGTTCACTTATTTTTAAATAATAGTTTTGTTCTTTTTAGCAGAAATTGGTTGAAACCTAACGTTTTAATGTTTTTAGAAGAAGAATCGGGTAATTATTATGTTAGCGTTAAGAACTTTTGTAGTTTTTTAAACTTTTATAAACTCAAAAAAAAGCTAGATGAAATCCCAGAAACCGAGCATGCCATTGTTGATTTTTCTTTATGCGACTTTGTTGATCATACTGTGATGGAGGGCTTAAATAGTTATCGAAGAGGTTTTGCGAGCAAAGGAGGTATTCTTGAAACAATAGGTCTTGATATAAGAACGGCCGAAACAACTCATCCCTTTGCTGTTAGAAAAAGCTTACCCCAAAGTAATTTTTTGAATTTTAAAACATCTCTTACAAAAAGACAAGTTCGTCTTCAAAAATTGTCAACAATTCTTGATTGGGAGTATCTTGCACAGCCAGTTTCTGATTCTGGAGATCTTGAAAAGTTTTTGTTTTTCAAAACTAAAGTGATTAATTACCAATACAACTCTTTGAATAGTAAAAACAATATTACTTCACTCTTTGATCTTTCTTACAGCGAAGGAGCGTTTATTGCAAAAGAGAACTTAGAAGCAACGTTTTTGAAAATAAAATCTCCTAAGAAACTTCCTGTTTTTGTATTAGATAAAGAAAACCTAATATCAATTTTTTACAGTTTTTCTAGATCTAAAGACATCAATTTTAAACAACATCCCGTCTTCTCAAATCGGTTTTTCCTATATGGAGATGACAGAAAAGCTATTCGATCTCTTTTCTCTAGCGATCTAATTTCTTTTTTTGAAAGTCAACCAACTTACCATGTTGAATCTAATGGCAAAAGTGTTCTTATAAAAGGAGGGGATCGGCTTGCAAGTATTGAAGAAATTAAAAAAATGATGGCTTTTGCTGAGGGTTTAGGAAATGTGCTTTCCAAAAAAGAGAGTTAATTCTTACTAAAAAATATAACTTTACATATTATAGCCTATAAATATGAATTTGTATTCTATTGAATGTGGTAATTTTAAATTAGATGGTGGCGCTATGTTTGGAGTCGTCCCCAAACCACTTTGGGAAAAAACAAATCCTGCTGATTCCAAAAATAGAATAAATATGGCGACACGTTCTCTTTTAATCGAAAACGGGAAAAAACTAATCCTAATAGATTGTGGGCTGGGAGATAAGCAAAATGAAAAGTTTTTCTCTCATTATGACAGGTGGGGGGATTTTTCACTTTTATCTTCATTAAAAAACATAGGTTTTTCTCCTGATGATATCACTGATGTCGTTTTCACTCATCTTCATTTTGATCATTGCGGGGGGGCGATTGTTTATAATAAAAAGGGGGGTCTTGAGCCTTTTTTTAAGAACGCATCTTTTTGGTGTCACAAAAAACATTGGGATTGGGCAATAAATCCAAATATTAGAGAAAGGGCTTCTTTTTTAAAAGAAAATATTTTACCTATTAAAGAAAGTGGGCGGCTTAAGTTGATTGATGATGATGCTTCCTTTATAAACTCTTCTGATCTGGATTTAGAGCTTTTTATTGTTGATGGCCATACTGAAAAACAAATACTTCCAATTATAAACTATAAGGGTCAAACAATTATTTTTGCCGGAGATTTAATTCCTACTTTAGGTCATTTGCCCGTCCCTTATATTATGGGGTATGATACGCGCCCATTGTTAACCTTGAAAGAAAAGGCTTTTTTATTGGACCTTGCTTGCAAAAAAAATTATCTCCTTTTTTTGGAACATGATCCGTATAACGAACTTATTACATTAAAAAAAGGTGACCGAGGAGTGGTTTTTGATCAAAAACATACTTTGCGTTCGTATTTTGGGGATTAATTGTTTTCTTTAAAAAGGGGGTCGTTTTGCCTATTGTTATTATTTTTGTTTGAAATGAAAAAGATTAGGGTTTTATTTTATTTTCTGTTTTTGTCTCTTTCACCCTCTGTGTTTTCACAAAATTACTGGCAACAAAGGGTGGAGTATGAAATGACTGTCGATGTAGATGTGAACACCTATCTGTACTCGGGAAAACAAAAACTTTTATACAGTAATAATTCTCCTGACACTATTCAAAAGGTTTTTTATCATCTTTTTTTTAATGCTTTTCAAAAAGGAAGTGAAATGGCAGTCAGAATAAAAACGGGAAAAGACAAAAACTACAGGTTTAAAATAGATATTGATACATTACAGCCAAGCCAGGAGGGGTTTTTAAAAGTTTTTAATTTAAAACAGAATGGTAAAAAAATTGAAAGCAAGGTCTCGGGAACAATACTAGAGGTTGACCTAAGCTCTCCAATTCCGCCAAAAGGATCTACTTTGTTAACGCTTGATTTTAATGGCCAAGTTCCTGTTATGGTTCGACGCGCAGGCAGGAATTCTGCAGATGGAATTGCTCTCTCTATGGCCCAGTGGTTTCCTAAAATGGCTGAATATGATTACGATGGGTGGAATGCCGAGCCTTATTTAGGAAGAGAATTTCACGGCGTTTGGGGTGATTATGATGTTAAAATATCCATTGACAAAGATTATGTTGTTGCTGCGAGCGGATACATTCAAAATCCTATTGAGGTTGGCCATGGGTACTCCGCTTTTTCAAAAAAGAAAAAGAAAGGAAAAATGACATGGCATTTCATAGCTCCCAACGTTCATGATTTTACCTGGGCTGCTGATCCTGATTTTATTCATGATATATATCCCGGTCCCAACAATGTTGATCTTCATTTTTTTTACAAAGACAAACAAAGTAATTTACCTAATTGGAAAAACATTCAGCCAATAACTGCTGAGCTAATGGTTTTTTTTAATAAAACTATTGGACGATATCCATATAAACAATATTCTGTGGTTCAGGGAGGAGATGGGGGTATGGAGTATGCTATGCTTACCCTTATTGGTAGGGAGCGTTCTTTTGAAAGCCTTGTTGGAGTTACCTCGCATGAGCTTGCTCACTCTTGGTTCCAGCATGCTCTTGCCACAAATGAAATGAAGCACGAATGGATGGACGAGGGTTTTACTTCTTATATATCTGACTTAGCAGAAAATGAGGTGTTACAGAAAAATCTTGTTTTTCCTCATGTTGGTTCGTATCGCAGCTACATGAGGTTAGCTCTTTCAGGGTTTGAACAACCGCAGTCTACAAATGCTAACAGGTATGATTATAACATGGCCTATGAATCTACTGCTTATAGTAAAGGCTCTGTTTTTCTAGGCCAGCTTGGTTACATTATTGGGCCAAAAAATTTAGCTAAAACAATTAAAGAATATTATAGAGAATTTAAATTTACCCACCCCCAACCAAATGATTTTAGAAGGGTTGCTGAGAGGGTTTCTGGTATTCAGCTAAAGTGGTACCTGACGGATTGGACACAAACAACAAACACTATTGACTACGCTATAAAAAAAGTTGTGGGAGTCGAGGGTAAAACCAAAGTTTCTCTAAGAAGAATAGGGTCGATGCCCATGCCTTTAGACGTTCTTGTTTCTTTCTCTGACGGGGAAAAAAAATTTTTTTACATCCCTATCCCTTTGATGCGCGGAAAAAAACAGAACCCTTATTCCTTTAATTGGGAGGTTCTTAATGATTGGCCCTGGGCCTTTCCTGATTTCTCTTTTATTATTAATAAAGATGTTGATGAAATAGAGTCAATAATAATTGACCCTAGTTTCTACATGGCTGATGTTGACAGAGATAACAATGTTTATGAAGCCGCTCAAAAAGAATAATAAAAAAGTTTTTGTTTTAAAAAAAAACTCCTCGTTTAAAAAAATTTTTTCTCTGGGTTTTTCTTTTTCTTCAGGTGATATTGTCTTAATGGCTTTACTACGTGAAGGGGGGTTAGATATAGTCAATATTGGTTTTGCTGTCGCTAAAAAACCTTCTTTTAATTCCGTAAAAAAAAATAGAATTAAACGCCTTCTTAAAGAAGCTGTTTTAAAAAATATTGGTTTTGTTAATGAATATTTTAGTCCAGGAGATTATGTTGTTCTTTATAGCGGCTCTTATCTCCCTTCTTCAGAACAAGTCTCCCGTGGCGTCTTGTCCACGTTTAAAAAACTTTCAACTAACAAGTTAAATACATAGAGCAGTGGGGTATCCCGTCTTCTAGATAAGTTTCCCCTTTATAAACAAACCCTAGTTTTTGATAAAATTTTTTAAGGTGGGATTGCGCCGAAATTTTTATTTCCTTTCCAGGATAATTTTTCTTGCAAAAATTTATACTTTTCTCTACCAGGGTGTTCCCTATTTTTTTTTCCCTTTTTTCTCCGCAGACTAAAATTCTTCCTATTGATGTATTTTTCTTGTAAAAATCTCCCTCTTTAAAAATTCGCGCATACGCTATTATTTTATTTCCTTCTTTGCCTATAACGTGTTTTGCTATGTTGTCTTTGTTGTCCAGGTCGTTATATGGACAATTCTGCTCCACAACAAATATTTTTGCTCTTATTCTAAGGATGTCATAAAGCTCCTCTTGGCTTAATTCGTTATAGTTTTTGATTTGCCAAGACAACATGTTTTAATCAGCAATTTTTTTTATTCTCCTTTCGTGTCGCCCCCCCTCAAATTCTGTTTCAATAAAAGCTAAAACCATTTCCTTTGCTTTTTTCAAAGAAATAAATCTTGCGGGTAAACTTAAAATGTTTGCGTCGTTATGCTTGCGTGCTAAAATCGCTAATTCTTTGTCCCAGCATAAGGCCGCTCTTATTTTTTTCCTTTTGTTTGCAGTCATTGCTGCACCGTTTCCCGAACCACAAATTATAATGCCAATTTCAGCTCCTCCTTTTTCTACTTCTTCAGCTACGGGATGAATAAACTCAGGATAATCAACGCTTTCCATTTTATCGGTTCCTTTGTCCAATATTTCATGGCCCATAGAAATTAGCTCTTTCTTTAGTTGCTTTTTTAAGTTTGTTCCTGCGTGATCGTTCCCTATAGAGATTAACATATCATAAAGTTAAAAAGATCAATCATTTTATTGATGCCCATTTAATTGTTTGTTAATAAATAAATAAATAAATAATTTTTGTTTTCTTTCAAATAGATTGTTAAAAAGGAGGGCTCTTTATTGCTCTCTTTTCAACACCTAAAAAAGTTTTTTTTATAAACAAAGTAAAATATGAACATGCTGTTCACTAAGTTTGTAAGGAGCTATAAGCCAACAAAATAAGCGCTTTAAAAAGATTAATAAAAAGGGATTTATTATTAATAACTTAAAATACTAAAAGAAAACAATTTTTTTATTGCATAAACTAACAAGCTATAATCATGCTAATAATATCTATTAAATTAAAAGATTAATATGCTACATGGCTTTTAATAACTATTAAAGGAAAACATCTATATAAACCATAAATTTGAACCTGTAAAATAAAGGGTCGGTATGCGCAAAATAAAAGAAAACACGATAAAAGGTATTATATCTTTTGGGTCTTATGGCAAAGCATTTATTAAAAGTGAAGAAGATAGAGAGCAAAAAATATTTATTTCTAAAAAAAACACAAACAGAGCTTTTCCTGGGGATAAGGTTTCTTTAAAAATTAAATATTCTCAAAAAAATCAACGGCGAGAGGGAAGGGTGATAAAAGTATTAGAAAGAAAAAAAACACACTTTGTTGGCGTTTTGGAGATTAATGAAAACTTTGGGTTTGTGAACATAACAGAAAAAAACATATTTACAGATTTTTATATATCTCCAGAAAACATAAATGACCATAAGGAAGGAGAGAAAGTGGTGGTGAAACTTTTGGATTGGCCAAAGGAAAACAAATCCCCTTTTGGAAAAATAATAAGCTCCTTTGGAAAAGGAGGGATGTATGAGACGGAAATAAAGAGCATCTTATACGAAAATAAGATAAGAGAAAAATTCCCGAAAGAGGTATTAGAGGAATTGAAAAAAACAGAAAAAGAAGAAAAAGTAAGCGGAAAAAGAAAAGATTTGAGAGATGAGACAACCTTTACTATAGACCCTATTTCTGCAAAAGATTTCGATGACGCGATTTCATTTAAAAAGAAAGAAGGTGGAGTAAAAAAAATAGGAGTTCACATAGCAGACGTTACCCACTATATAAAGCCTGGGACAGCCCTTGATAAAGAAGCCTACAAAAGAGGAACCTCTTTATATTTACCCGACAGAGTTATCCCTATGCTTCCAGAAAAGATATCAAACGGGCTGTGTTCCTTAAGTCCCGAAGAAGAGAAAAAAACATTCTCTTTTATTTTTGACTTGACAGAAGAAGGGGAAATAAAAAAAGGGAGATTTGAAAAAACGCTCATAAGGTCTAAAAGAAGGTTTGCCTATGAAGAAGTACAATTTATAATAGAAAAAAAAGAGAAAATAATTCCTAAAGAAGTAAGTATTTCAAAAAAAAAGGAGACCGTAGACAATGATATAATAGAGGCAATACATGAATTAAATAAATTTTCAAAAGAAAGAAGAAAAAAAAGAAAAGAGAAAGGGTCGTTGTCTTTTGAAAAAAAGGAAATGGAGTTTATATTATCAGAAACCAAAGAGCCGACAGAAATAAAAATAAAACAAAATAAAGAAGCAAATCAATTAGTAGAAGAGTTAATGCTTATAGCAAACACACATGCGGCTAAATATATGTCAGAGAAAAGGAAAGAGCACCCGTTTATCTATAGAACACATGACAAGCCGGATGAACAAAAATTAAGTGTGTTAAAAAAAATAATAGAGCCGATGGGATATTTTATAGAGAGCAAAGGAAAAAACGTAAATAAACAGCTAAATGATATATTAAGACAAAGCAGAGGAAAAAAAGAAGAAAATCTTATAGACACGCTTGTGATAAGAAGCATGAGCAAGGCCGAGTATAAAACAAAAAACATTGGACACTATGGCCTGTCTTTTTCGCACTACACGCACTTTACGTCTCCCATAAGAAGGTATTCAGACATATTAGTACACAGAATTATATTAAAAGCGAGACACGGTGGGCGGAAAGAGAATAAGATGGAATTGAAAGAAAAATGTTCTCACGTTACAGAAAGGGAGATTATTAGCACAAAAACAGAGCGCGAGGGAAACAAATTGATGCAAATAAAATTTCTAGAAAAAATCATAGGAGAACAAAAAAAGGGATTTATATCAGGCGTCACCGAAGGAGGGGTCTTTGTAGAGATCAGCGAAAACAAGTGCGAAGGGTTTATTTTAAAAAAAAACCTGGGGGAAGAAATGTTTTATTTTAATGAAGAAAAAATAAGTCTTGAGGGAGAACAAACGAAAAAAAAATATAGCTTGGGAGACGACATAGAAATAATAATAAGAAAAGTTGATTTTAAAAAAAGGCAAGCCTATTTTGCCCTATTTAAAAAAGAGGCATCGAGCGGATTCGAACCGCTGTAAAAGCTTTTGCAGAGCTCTGCCTAGCCACTCGGCCACGATGCCGGATCGTAAAAATATAATTCTTTTTACAAAAAGAGAAACTACAACCCCAATTAGTTTCTTTTTCTTTTTATAGAAACCGAAACATCGTCTAAACTTCCTCTAACCGGAGGGTTTTTTTTAGAGACAGAAACCTTCACCGCAATAACGGGAGGGAATTCATCAAAAACACTTTGCACAATCCTCTCCGCGACATTTTCCAAAAGGTTTGATCTTTTTTTCATCTCAACACCCACAATTTCATTAAGCAGAACATAATCAACAGCATCTTTTAAACGATCTGTTTTAGACGGGGTTTTTAGATTAGAAGTCACTTCTAGATTGACAACATAATCAGCACCTATTTTCTTTTCTTCACCCAAACAGCCGTGGTATGCATAAAACTTCATGTTTTTAAGAAAGATCTTTCCCAAAAGAATAAATTTATTGTAAAGATAAAATTTAGTAATACTTATACGAAAGAGCTTTAATATATTTGTTAATAAATAAAGTTTTGAAAAAAGGACCCAATTTCATAGAGAAAATAATTGAAGGAGACTTAAAAAGAGGGTTTTCAAAAAAAAATTTGTGTTTCCGCTTTCCGCCCGAGCCCAACGGTTTTTTACACATAGGTCACGTAAAAGCGATATGTTTAAATTTTGATTTAGGAGAGGCTTTCAACGCCCCAGTAAACCTTCGTTTTGATGATACTAATCCAACTTCTGAGAAAAAAAAATATGTTGAGGGAATAAAAGAGGATATCTTGTGGCTAGGATATAAATGGGACAAAGAGTGCTATGCCTCAGATTATTTTGATCAACTTTATTTATGGGCAGAAGAATTAATAAGAAAAGGGCTTGCTTATGTAGATTCACAAGATTCTAAAACAATAGCATCACAAAAGGGGACGCCAACAACACCAGGCACAGAAAGCCCTTACAGGGACAGAGGCCAAGAGCAAAACCTTAGCTTGTTTTCAAAAATGAAGGCTGGCGTGTTTGAAGAAGGAGACCATGTTTTAAGGGCAAAAATAAACATGTCTTCGCCCAATATGCTTTTAAGGGATCCAGTAATGTACAGAATAATCCACAAGAGCCACCAGCGAACGAAGAATAAATGGTGTATTTATCCAATGTATGACTGGGCACACGGGCAATCAGATTTTGTTGAAAAGATATCTCATTCTTTATGCACCCTTGAGTTTAAGCCTCACAGAGAGCTTTATGAATGGTTTCTTTATGCTCTGGGGGCAAATCTAGACAGAGCCCCTAAACAAAGAGAATTCGCAAGGCTTAACTTGTCTTATACAATAACAAGCAAGAGAAAATTAAAAAGATTAATAGACGAAGGACATGTTACGGGTTGGGACGACCCTAGAATGCCAACTATCTCTGGTTTGCGAAAAAGAGGATACACCCCAGAATCGCTTAAAAAATTTGTGCGTACTGCAGGAATTGCAAAAAGAGAAAATATAATTGAACTCTCTTTGCTAGAGTTTTGCGTCAGAGAGCATTTGAACAAAATCTCCCCTAGAATCATGGCTGTTTTAAATCCAATCAAAATAATTATAGAGAACTATCCTGAAGGAAAAGAAGAAGAATTGATAGGAGAAATCAATCCTGAAGACCCATCGGCAGGGACAAGAAAAATTCCTTTTTCAAAAGAGATTTATATAGAAAGAGAAGATTTTAAAGAACAGGCAGAAAAGAGTTTTTTTAGACTCAGCCTGGGCAACGAAGTTAGGTTAAAAAACGCTTATATCATAAAAGCGAATGAAACTGTAAAAGATGAAAGAGGGAAAATTAAGCATATAGTTTGTACCTATGATCATTTAAGCAAAAGTGGAACGGGAAGCGAAGAAAGCAAAAGGAAGGTAAAATCAACAATTCATTGGGTTTGCTCCAAAAAAGCAAAGGAAATTATTGTGAATAAATATGATACACTTTTTTTAGTTCCTGACCCAGACAAACAAGAAGATTTTGTTAAGCACTTGAACCCAAACTCTTTAATAAAAACTAATGGCTTTATTGAACCTTACGGAGCGTCTATTAAACCCGGCGAAAGGGTTCAGTTTCAAAGGCAAGGATATTTTATTGCAGACAAAAAAAAACAGACCAGCAAGCTAGTTTTCAATAAAACCACAGGCTTAAGAGATAGCTTTAAACAAAAAAATTAATTTTTATTTATCAGCCCCTTCTTTTTCATTTGATCCTTCACCACTGTTATTTTTCTGGTTTGTGTCTTTATCTTTATTCTTGATTGCCGGATTCTTTAGGTTTTGTTTTTTCATAGCCTCACCTATTTGATTGCTTGCGGTGAAGGAAGCCACCATATTGTTTAACATGTCACTCCCAGCTTGAGGAGAATTAGGGAGAAGAATTAAATTGCTGTTTGTTTCTTCACCAATTGACTGAAGCGTATCATAATGTTGTGTTACTACTATTAAAGCAGATGCCTCTTGGGAATTTATTCCAACGTTATTTAAAACATCTACAGATTCTTCTAGCCCTCTTGCAATTTCTCGTCTTTGATCTGCGATTCCCTGCCCCTGCAAACGTTTGCTCTCTGCTTCAGCTTTGGCCTTTTCAACAATTAAAATTCTTGCCGCATCGCCTTCATATTGAGCAGCAACTTTTTCACGCTCAGAAGCATTAATTCTGTTCATAGATGTTTTAACCTCAACAGCCGGATCAATGTCTGTCACTAAAGCGCGAATTATATCATATCCATAATTTCCCATAGCGTCATTTAATTCTCCTTTTACTGCGTTTGCAATTTCATCCTTTTTTTCAAACACATCATCAAGCTTCATCTTTGGCACAACAGCACGAACAACATCAAACACATAGGATGTTATTTGGTCTTGTGGCGAATCTAACTTATAGAACGCTTCCCAAACCTTATCCGTAATTACCTTGTACTGGACAGAGATTTTAAGCTTTGTGAAAACATCATCTTTAGTTTTAGTCTCTACAATTACATCTAGCTGTAAAACCCTTAGGCTTATTCTACCCGCTATTCGGTCAATTATTGGAATCTTTATTCTCAACCCTGGTTGACGAACACCAATGAACCTACCAAAGCGCTCTATAATAGCTGCTGTTTGTTGTTTGACAATGAAAAGGGAAGATAGGGTAGCTAAAATCCCGAAAAAAATTAATATATATGTTGAAAGATTCATAACAGAGTTTTTTTTACAATATATATAAAGGCAGATATAAAAAGAAAGAATTAAGGAGTTTTTATTTTAAGAACTCCATAAAAGATTTTAGTCTTTTTAAAAAACGGACTTCTCCTATAAGTAAAGAAACAGAAACTAAATCGGGGCCATTTAAAGAACCAACAAGCGCGATTCTAATTGTCTGCATAATTTCCTTAGGCTCTACCCCTTTTCCTTTTCCCCAACCTATCATTTCCAACTTCCAGTTTTTCAACGCAAATTTTTCCCCAGCTAAAGAATCATGCAAATGTTTTAAAACAATAAAAGCATTTTTTTTATTTAATTTAGAAACAGACTTTAAATCATATGATTTTGGCTCGCTTTTAAAAAAAACACTTTCTTTTTCAAAATCTGTTAATAACAAAGCTCTTTCCTTAATTAGAGAAATTATAGAAACTTTTAATTTTTCATCATGCGCAATATTTTTGAAAAATTCAGGGAACTCATTTAAAAGCTCTTTTGGGTCGGTATTTTGTATGTGTTTTTGATTTAGCCAAACAGCCTTTTCAAAATCAAACCGCGCTCCGCCCTTGTGAATTTTATCCTCATTGAATATATCTATGACTTCTTTTATTTTTAAAAGTTCTTTATCAGATCCAGGCGACCATCCTAATAAAATAAGATAATTTACTAGGGCACCAGGCAAAAAGCCTGTTTCTTTATATCCCAATGAATTCCCCCATTTTAAAGGGAAAATTGGGAAACCTTCTTTTTCCCCATCTCTTTTAGAAAGCTTGCCCTGACCAGCTTTATTTAAAATTAATGGCAAATGCAAAAATTTTGGAACATTCCAGCCAAATGAATCATATAGTAGCTTGTGAATCGGCAGGGAGGGCAACCATTCTTCTCCTCTAATAACATGCGATATATTCATTAAATAATCATCTATTACATTCGCAAAATGATAAGTAGGCGAACCATCTGCTTTTATTAACACTTTATCTTCAAGTTCTTCGGAGGAAACAATAATTTTTCCTCTTATTTCGTCACTTACTTGAATTTTCTTTTTCTCAGGAACCATTAGCCTTATAACCCTTTCTTTTATTTTTAAAACATTTTCTTTTTTTAACGTCAAACTATTTTTAAACAAAAGTCTATTTGATGAGCTATATTTGAAAGCCTCCCCTCTTTTTTTTAATTTTTCTCTTTCTTTTTTTAGATCACTTTCAGTGTCAAAGGCATAGTATGCAGAGTTATTTTTAATCAACTTATCAGCATATATTTTATATATATCGTTTCTCTCACTTTGCCTATATGGGCCATAAGATCCTCCGCTAAAAGGCCCTTCGTCAGGGGTTATACCTATCCAAGAAAGAGCATTTAAGATATAATTTTCACTGTTTTTAACCTCTCTTTTCTTATCAGTGTCTTCAATTCTAAGAATAAATGTTCCCTTATATTTTTTCGCTAATATGTAGTTATACAAAGCAGTTCTTAACCCTCCTATATGAAGCGGCCCTGTTGGGCTAGGTGCAAATCTTACTCTAACAGACATTTGTTGTAAAGATAAGAGATGTTATGCGATAAAGAAATTATTTTTCCTTGATTCAAGTTCTCTGAGTATTGAGCCATACAAATATGTTATATGAAAAAGAATATTTAAAAAATATTAAAATTCAAGAGTTATCTTTGCCTAGTTATGATTAAATTTTCAGGTCTAGATTTTATTAAAATAAATAAGGCAAAACTCAAGAGATTAATATGTAATCTAGTAGAAGAAAATGGATGTAATGTTGAAAGAGTAGAATATAACTTTATTGGCGCTGATAGAATGGCAGAAATAAACAAGGAGTTTCTAGATCACGATTACCCAACTGACATAATCACATTTGATTACACTGCTGATAAACTAATATCGGCTGAAATTTTTATATCTATTGACGTCTTAAAAGAAAACGCAGCTAAAAACAACCAAAGTGTTGAAAATGAGGTTATTAGGCTTGTCTTTCACGGGGTTTTACATTGCCTCGGCTATAAAGATAAGACAAAAGCAGATAAGGAAATTATGCGGCAAAAAGAAGACGAGTCTATAAATATGTTTCACGTGAAACAAACTCTAGATGTTTAAAAAAGAATATGATATAATTGTTGTTGGTGGAGGCCACTCAGGCGCTGAGGCTGCTTTATCTGCTGCTCGCATGGGCTCGTCAGTACTTTTGATAACAATGAATCTAAACACAATTGCCCAGATGTCTTGTAACCCTGCTATGGGCGGTATTGCGAAAGGTCAAATAATTAGAGAAATAGATGCATTAGGAGGTGAAAGTGGAATTATTTCTGATTTCAGCGCCATACAATTCAGAATGCTAAATAGATCTAAGGGTCCCGCTATGTGGAGCCCCAGAGTTCAGTCTGACAGGAATATGTTTTCAAAGTTATGGCGGGAGTCTTTAGAAAAAGCTTCTAACTTAGATTTCTATCAGGAATCGGTAGTAGAATTATTAATCTTAAAAAATAATCTTTGTGGAGTAATCACTTCATTGGGTTCAGAGATTTATTCTAAAGCTGTTATTTTAACAAATGGAACATTTTTAAATGGATTGATACATATTGGAGATAAAAACTTTGCAGGAGGAAGAGCTGGTGAAAGCCCTTCTAGAGGATTAACCTCAAACCTTGAAGATCTTGGTTTTAATTCTGGCAGAATGAAAACTGGCACCCCGCCACGCGTCGATGGAAGATCTTTAAATTATGATCTAATGGAAATACAAAAAGGAGACAAAAAACCATCTAAATTTAGTTTTTTAAACACGCATTTGCTTAAGTCCCAAAAACCATGTCACATAACATATACTTCTTCGGTTGTTCATGACATTTTGAAAACGGGTTTTGAGCGCTCACCTATGTTTAATGGAAGAATAAAAAGTATTGGGCCAAGGTATTGCCCCTCAATTGAGGACAAAATAAATAGATTTGAAGATAAAGACAGGCATCAGCTTTTTGTAGAACCTGAGGGGTGGAATACAATTGAGGTTTACGTCAATGGGTTTTCAACCTCTCTCCCTGAGGAAATTCAATATTCTGCTTTGAGGAAAGTTAAAGGCTTTGAACGGGTTAAGTTTTTCAGGCCAGGATACGCCATCGAATACGATTATTTTCCGCCCACTCAGTTAAAATATAATTTAGAGACAAAAATCATCGATAATTTATTTTTTGCCGGGCAAATTAATGGAACTACTGGCTACGAGGAAGCCGCGGCACAGGGCTTATTGGCCGGAATAAATGCTCATTTAAAAATTACTGATCAGCCACCCTTTATTTTGAGAAGAGATCAGGCTTATATAGGTGTGCTAATTGACGATTTGATAACAAAGGGAACCGATGAGCCTTATAGAATGTTTACTTCTCGTGCTGAATACAGGACCCTTTTAAGGCAAGATAATGCTGATATTAGATTAACACCATTATCTTTCTCTCTTGGACTCGCCTCTGAAGAAAGGATGCGTTTGGTTAAATCTAAATCTAAAGAAACTTCTAATCTAATAAGTTTTTTGAAGAAGCAGAGCGTTTCGCCAGATGAGGTAAATGCTATTTTGGAGAAAAAAAAATCATCTCTAATGAGGCAAGCAAATAAAATTTACAAAGTTCTTTCTAGGCCAAATATTTCTATGAAAGAACTAAAGGGAGTTGATAAAGTTGCTAAATTTTTAAAAGATGAAAGCATTAATGAAACATCCATAGAGCAAGCAGAAATAGAAATTAAATATTCTGGTTATATTGAAAAGGAAAAAGAAAACGCAAAGAAACTTACTAAGCTTGCACATATTAAAATCCCTGATGGATTTAATTATAATGAACTATCATCACTGTCGTCAGAAGCTAAGGAAAAACTAAACACAATAAATCCCACCAACCTATCCCAAGCATCAAGAATTAGTGGAATTAAACCAAGTGATATTAGTGCACTTCTTGTCAAAATGGGAAGATAAATGTTCCACGTGGAAACAAAAGGAAAAAATTTTAGCAATAAGGAATTAAAAGACAATCAAAGCATCTATTCGGGAAGTGGAGTCGATATTATATATAACAAAAAATTAGGCCTTGCCAAAACAGTATTCAGAAAAGACAAGCGCCTAAAGGAGAATTTCTCTTCAAGTGAATACCTGCCACACACAAAAAGGAAATTTACTCTTGTTAGTCTGCTTTATTCTTTTGTAAGGGTTCTTATGCTTGCTTATAAACATAACATGATACAAAAAATCATATCTAAAAAATCAAAAATATTAGATTTTGGTTCTGGTACAGGAGACTTTCTTCTATACATGAAGAGGAAAAACCATCAGGTTTATGGAGTAGAACCAAATAAAGCTGCTAGGGAAATATCTTCAAAAAATGGAATAATTCCTTTTGAAAATTTAAAGCAATTGGGAGGCACTAAATTTAATACAATCACACTATGGCATGTTTTGGAACATCTGCAAGATCCTTCAAAAGCAATTAAATCTTTTCATAAAATGTTAGATAAAGAAGGAGTATTAATTGTTGCGGTCCCTAATCTTGAAAGTCATGATGCTTTGCATTATAAAAATTTTTGGGCAGCATTAGATATTCCTAGACACTTGTGGCATTTTACTTCAAAGGGCTTATTAAAAATTGTTAAACAAAATGGTTTTAGTGTCGTGAAAGTTTTCCCCCTCTGGTTTGACACATTATATATAAGCTATCTCTCAGAAAGAAATAGATCTAAAAAATTTGCCCTTATTCGAGGAGTTTTTAAAGGAATATATTTTAACTTAAAATCTTTTAAAACAAAAAAATACTCTTCTTTGACTTTTGTTTTTAGGAAGTCTTCTCCCTAACATTTAGTAACCTAACAAGAGCGATTGAAAAACTTGAAAATATAATTTTTGAGTTACCGTTTCTTTCTAAAAAGTAAATTGTTTCTTCTAATAGAGTTGATATTTCTAGAATATTTTTACTGTGTACATGATTGGATAATTTTTTTACATATAAGCGCTTAAAATATTGAAAATCAACCAGTTGCATCGAATTGTAAGAAATGAGCAAACACTGTCTAATTACCTCTAGAAGATATTTAATGAAAGCCTTTTGTTCTTCCCTGTCTAATGAAGATATTGAATCTGACCAATTCAACAAATCAATAATAGCTCTTTTGCTTTTTTTGATTTTAAAACAAGTTTTTAAAAATTCATTTAAATAGTTTTCAAACCTATCTCTTTCCTCTTTATTAAAAATATTACTCAACACTTTTCTCCAACTACCCTTACTAAATTTTACGAGACTATTCACATCTGTGTTTATATCGAAATCTTTTAAAGCAGAATTAATTTCTTGACTTTCTATTGGAGGTAACCTTATTCTTTGGCATCTAGAGATCAAAGTTGGAAGAAGAGCAGAAGATTTTTCCGTAACTAGAATAAAATAGGATTTGTCTGGTGGCTCCTCCATAATTTTAAGTAATTTATTTGAAGCCTGAGAGTTTAACTTTTCTGCACCCCATATTATCATCACTTTATTTCCTCCGGAATGGGACTTCAAGCTCATTTTTTGTTGAATTTTAGTAACTTCTTCTACATTTATAATCCCTTGTTTGTTTCCTGAGTCAAGTAATTTTAACCAGTCGTAAATCTCTCCGTAGGGTGAAGAAAGAATAAAATTTCTCCATGAGTCCAATAAATTTGAGAGATGAGAATTTAGATTTGTTTTAGATATACTTACCCTTGGGAAGACAAAATGCAGATCGGGGTGGTTAATTAAATTAGAACATGGAATTTTATTTTTTTCATGTTCATTCATTTTTTCCAATCCATAAATCAAGTTTAAACCATTATTTATTGCCAATGGAAGGCCTCCATATCCATTATTATCAATAAGAACTTGACTTTGAGGATAAGTTTTTTCAACAATCATTTTTTTAAGTTGTTTTTTTATAAGATTTTGACCAACAATGTTATGTGTATACATTCTTTTTAGAGGAAAATTATTTCAAGAAACAATAGATTAGATTATTAATTTTTATTCAATATATGACAAAAAATAAAAGTATTT